>Ga0209208_10001274_pt1 | contig 35353 bp, 21 predicted proteins | sample S1TSphfallax_3_FD_187694 | JGI IMG/M metagenome (GOLD analysis project Ga0209208, IMG submission 187694) | Host-associated microbial communities from peat moss isolated from Minnesota, USA - S1T2_Fd - Sphagnum fallax MG (SPAdes) (version 2) | ecosystem: Host-associated > Plants > Peat moss >...
GGCTTTCAGGCGGATCTTCGTCTCCGTTTTTATTTTCCACCAATTTTGTGAGGGTTGCAATTAGTGGGCGCGGATCACTAGAACCATCGCAGAATCGCCTGCCTGTGTGAGTTTTTTTTTTTTTTTGGGGGTTGTTGTTGTTGTTGTGGGTATCTCGGTTTTGTCCACCATATCACTAGTCGTGGCTTGTACTTCGAGAGGAGAGAGATGTATTATACAGAGGCGATGAGATTGTTCTCAGTCTCTGCTGCTGAGTAGTAAAAATTTGCTCTCAGGGTGTTGTTGGAGATCTCTCATTGTGAATGTTCTCATCTTGCTTGCTTGCTTGCTTGTTTGTTTGTTTTCCGTGGCCGAGAGAAGAGGGGAAAGGAAAGGGTTTTGATCATCGCTACCTACATACCTACCCATGAACCATGAGTATACGTGTTTTCCTTTTGTCTTCTCCATATTCCTTTTGATGACCTAGTTAGTGGGGTCGCTGGGATCTTGCGGCGGGGAAGTGCATCATCATCTTCGTAACTTGTGGAGCTGCCGGAAGCCTGGGAAGTGTATGGACATGGATATCCGTAAGAGGAAAATATACGAGTGTGAGGAGTAGCAATACAAGGGAAGGACACGGGAAGAGATGAGATGAGATGAAGCTTTCCTGGAGAGCCGCAGCAGCTGGAGGGGCGCCGTCGCCTCTTCCTCGGGAACTGGAAAACATGTCGACTGAAGGGACGTGTAGGCAGGAGCTCATTCGTCGCTACCATACACACCAGGTGGAGGCAAATCAGTGTAGCAACATCCATTCACAAGTGATCAACGCGCCGCTGGAGATTGTGTGGTCCGTGGTGAGGCGGTTCGAGAGGCCGCAGATGTACAAGAAGTTCATACAGAGCTGCTCCATCATACAGGGAGGAGGAGGAGGGGAGAACCAGGAGCTGCTGGAGGTTGGGAGCATACGAGAAGTGCGATTGGTGTCCGGTATCCCTGCAACTTCCAGTGTGGAGCGGTTAGAGATTCTTGATGACGACCAGCACATCTTCAGTTTCCGTATACTTGGAGGAGTTCATCGACTCCAGAACTACCGCTCTGTGACTTCCTTGCACCATCATCAGATGATGAATGGCAAGGTCGGAACCCTTCTCCTGGAATCCTACGTGGTCAATGTTCCAGACGGGAACACGACGGAGGAGACTCTACTGTTCGTGGACACTCTGGTCAGATGTAATCTCAAGTCCTTGAGTCAGGTCACTGAGCGCCGCGCTCTCCAGTTACAACAACAAGCCCATGACCAACTCTCTTCTAGTGCGTCTTCTTTGCCAGCAGCCGGTGCCTCCGGGATCATGCCTCCTCGCCTACAGTTGGGTACAGATCAGATCCACACGCAACCCAATCTGAGGCATTGTGCAGCAGGTGTGGCGACTGCAGCACCCACAATGCAGGGCGGCAACAGGGGTTTGAATATGGGGCAGCTGGATCTGATGCAGCAGGGAGCTGGGACTGGGAATGTGCTGGCCAAGGAAACTGGAGCTGGGGATCAAAGGACAGTAGAGAAATCTGCAGCAGTTTCTCTTATTTCTTGAAATTATCCTAGGGTTTGCAGAGATCTATTAATGGTGGGTGTTGCCTCAAGCTGACAGAGTGCAAAGCTGTGGCAAGACTGTGCAATACGGGAGTATAGCAGGAGACCCTCATCATCACTAGCAGCATGGTGTTTTCATGTGTAAGGAGTACGAGGTTTATATGTTGTGTGCTGGATTACTGCACAAATAATTTTGGGCTCAAGCTGCACACATCCAGATATAGCATTATGGCTTTCAGAACCTCAAAAAGTCTCCACAGCTTGCAGATTCTGTGTGGGTGGAGGAGGCCTTTTAAAACAGGATGTAAGATATTGCAACTGAGGAATAGAGACTGGGCAGGCCAAGTCCATGGGCTCAAGGGAGCTCTGGGTATGAGGAGGAGCAATTGCTGACTTAAGGTACTAGTGTGTTTTGTTGACGCTTCTCTTGTTGGGTTATTTTCTGTCAAGACTTAGTACGGGAATGAGTACAGCTGTGACTTGGGTTGCTCCAGAGCACAATTATCTCTGTAGGCCAGATCTGCACTAATTCTTGTTGTGCTTATTTGGGGTTTGGCTAGAATTTACTAGTTAGTTTCCATGTTAAATGTTTTTGTGGACTTTTTTCCTCTTCAGTTTTCCAGATATGTTGCTATTGAAAATCACAGAACATTAATGCAAATGCCACTGTCATTGAAACCAGCCCTCAAATTTGTTTTCCTCAGTTTTTTAGGACTGGGTCCACTCTTTTTGTGGTTGGTGCTGGGGCATTACACCTGAAATGTCTGCAACCTTGTTATTGGGTTGATTCTCAATTCTATTGAATTCAATTTGTAAGTCAAGTTAATGTCTCTTTCCATTAGGCCTGCTGTGATCACAGTTACACACAGTAGACTGTGATCACAGCAGCCTAATGGAAAACCTCTGAATTGGAGTCCTGTTTCTTGCTGCATGAACATAAACTTTCCATTGGAGGGTTGCAACTGGACTGAAAATCTGTAGGTAATGGATGTTAGGAACATTGGGAACATTTCATATGTAAGGAACTTTGTAGACTACTGATAGGAATAGATGATCCCAAAGGAAAGGATGATAAGTGTCAACTGGTGATGATTCATGGGTTGACTCACAGCTCACAGAGCTCTCCTTTTGGTCAATGCTTGACATGTAGAGCTGTGAGGTGACTGAGCACAGCTAGATGGAACAGATGTAATGAAAAGCCACTATTAGTGCAAAATCTGTGATCACACCAGACTATTTGAAAGAGACCCTTACTAGTAATATTACGATACATTTGCATGACTGTCTTCCCCAGAAGGAACGCCAGGCTTGCTATGTTTTACTTTTTTGACATGTTGAGGATGGCAATGTGATTGTGTGGTACAGTGGCCAGTCTTGAAATTGTTTGGTATTCAGCTTGATTTGTAATTCTTACTTTTTCGTATTTCTGTAATTGCAGGGCTGGAGCAGACCCCCCAGTTCAGGACAGAGTACAGTGATTTCCAGGGTTCATCAGCTGGTGTTGCTTGCTGACCTGCCTTCTTTCTTTTGGTTTGGCTGGAACTGACATAACAATTACCTAAATTGTTATTGTGGAGTTTCCTCTGCAACTGCATAGAAATGATCTGCCTTCTCACACATTCTAAGTGAATCATAGTTTTTTAGGGAGGCTTTTTTGGCCTTGGTTGTAAGCTATGGGAAACCTTAAGCAAGGTTTATCTTCACTGAGGCTGATTAGTCAATGAGACATTAAAATACAAAGTATCAGTTGTGTATTGATTTTTCTCATCCATTATATACTTATCTACACTCACCGTAAGAAGCTGATGAAGTCAGGGGGTCATAATGGTAGCTAGTCACTGCCATTCATGATGAAGGTGATAATTATCATCAGAAGGTTATGACTGCCCTTGCTCATGTTGTTATGACTGCACTCATTCTTGTGGTTTGGTTTTGTTTGAACTGATGCAAACAGCTACCTCAGAAAGTTTTCACTGCAGTTGGTCACAGATTTGATTTTACTCATCAAGTTGGTGTTTGACATTTCCATGATGCAAAGAGTGCAATTGCTCACCAAGTCTCCTTAACTGGTTGCAAAATCTTTTCCTCGACTAAAACATTGCTTTCATCAGGCAAGGTAAAGATTGTGAGTGGTAGAAGACTTGGCAAACAATCATGGGGGAATGGAAATAGTTCGTGTAGGTAGCTTTGCCATGAACGGTTGTAGTATGACCCATTTCTTCATTCAGGCTATCCCTATTTGCACTGGGTTGTGGACTGGATACAAGAACTATAGTAGGTCATTGAACTGAAGTTGGGTTTGCTAGTCCAGGGGAGAGAAAGCCTTTGGCCCCATATACCATCATGGAAACATAAAGACCTTGCAGATTTTCTCCTGTCTAGTTGGACGTTTTGTTTCAGGGTGAATTTTGCCTGTGCAGGAATCATGGGCATTATGTTTTTTGAAAAGCCCACCAACAATCCTGTAGGGTGGACTGTACCTTTTGTGTAATGTCCCCTTAGCTCCCTGCTATTCCTGTTGCCTCTTTCACTATGCAGTCTTTACATGCACTAAAGCCAACGTTTACCTCACATGAGCAACTGTGTGGTAGAGTCAAATTTGCAATCCATTCACTGAATTCTCTTGTGGCTAACACACCATGCTGTAAGTGGTAGGGAAAGCCCAAGGGCAAAGGCTTTACCTACAACTTACAGCATAATGGCCATGCAAGGTGGAGTTGAGCGTTGTCCAAATCTAGTAATGCCCCTCTTTCACTGAGGTAAACGTTGGCTTTAGTGCATGTAAGCCTAGTGGACACAGGACTTGCGAAGATCAGGTCAGACAAGCTCAGGCAACTGGGCTGCACTAGGGGTGCAGCTAGGTCATGAGCAATGAGGTAAACGTTGGCTCATGGTTTGGTATTCTTTCATCTTTCATCATCTATTACATTCGTCAACATTCATTCAGTATTTTCATCCATTCATCCATGGTCAATCTATTGAACCCAAATGTGATCTAAAAGCATATGGAAAAAAAAACAAATACAGCCAAAGCTTTTTGGAAATGAGCTCCACAAAGGTTTACCATTTATTGCCAAATGGGAAAACTCCCAAGGCCTCTAACACACTACCCAATTGAATTATAGAAATTAAGAATGAAATAAAGTAAAGTCAATCATTTGCATTCTCTCACTTTACAAAACCACCATCAAGAACATGGTCAACCCCTTAGTGAACATGGACAAATTACTACAAACAAGTGAATTCACTAATTATTAATCAAATTCATTAATAGTTAGCTCATTAGGCTTGTACTCCTAGTTCATAGCCAAGTTAGGCTAGGCTAGGACCTTAAGCACCTAAAAACTAGGCTAAGTTAAGTTAATCTACACCACCTAATTCATTAATTATTAATCAAATTCATTAATAGTTAGCTCATTAGGTTGTACTCCTAGTTCATAGCTAAGTTAGGCTAGGCTAGGACCTTAAGCACCTAAAAACTAGGCTAGACTAGGTTAATCTACACCACCTAAGTTAACCAAGCCACCTAACTTAAATTAAAAACCTAAACCACTTAGCCAATCAACTTAAGCTGCAAATGTGAAAGTTTGAACTTATCACCTTCCCATTTCCATGCTTGAAGATCAAGTTCTTAACTATCAAACCACTATTCAAATAAGTGAAATTATTTGTCACCATGTATTATTATCCAAATTCTTTCCCTAGCCTACTTAAGTGTCTTTCTTACCTATGTTGCCATATTACCTTACCTTACATACTTAATGTAGCTTAGGATTTTAATAGACTACTTTAGGCTATTCTTAAATTAGTGTAGCTTACTCAGGGCTATGCGTAGCCAACCGTAAGCTAGGTTCCTAAGCTATTTTTAAGTTAGTTAATGTAAATTATTCAAAATTATGTGGATGCTACCATAGGTTAGGTTTCTAAGCTATTCCTAGGTTAATATAAACTACTGTAGGTTATTATAAGGCTAATGTAAGCTCCATAAGTTAGGTTCCTTGGATAATATTTAATTATTATTAGGTTAGTGTACGTTACCATAAGCTAGGTTTTTAGGGTAATCTTCAATTATTATTAGGTTAATGTAGGCTACCTTAAGTTATTCCTAGGTTATGTGTAGGCTACCATAAGTAATATACTTGTTATAAATAGTTCATCACTTTGTATTGATGTTGTATTTTCTTACACTTACACATATTTTGAGTACAATAGGTGTCATCCATAATATTGATTATACTATGATCTAATATGCATTTGTATTTATAATATTGTTAATACATGGTATACCAAAGTGATAATACTAAGGATCTTACCTTCATACTAGTTTTTTGTCTACATAATGTCACAAGTATTTAAGTTGTACAAATCATAGTGGGTGGTGATGCATTATGCTTTGAACATACTTTTAAGATTGTATGTTATACACATGTTAGACAAGTTGTAGTGTGAAGAGTGATGCTAATTTTTTTTGTTTTATTGTGAACCCCTACAATTTGCATTGAATATCATGTGGATACTAGATGTAATTGGTTAATCCAATCAATATTATTGTTTGTAAAATTAGTCAATCATTGAACATTATGCATTCTATTTTTTAACTATGTTGCATGTCTTTGTATTTGTGTATGCACATGATCATTTTAGAAAGTGTTCCACAAACCATCATCTACATGTACTGGAAATTACAATGTTGGTGAATTTAATGCAGTAGGTGTGGCACTTGAAATTCCAACAATTGAACAATCTCGAGCTATGAAGGTACACTCATTAATGAACATAAGGAAGGTGTGGGATAAACCCCCTTTAAAGTGGAAACCCATGAGTCATTGATCACATCTAGTCCTATTCAAAATAGCCTTAAAAAACAAGCTACATTGAAGTTGAATTTTCCTTCAAACCTATTGAACAAATTAGATGTAGTGGTAAAGAAATTTGTTCCCAATAAATCAACTACACCTAGTAGGTTGAAAGTCATGAACGGGTCAAAATCCTAGGGTAACTCCTCTGCAAATGAACTAGTTAGTGCATATTTTAATTTATTAATGGGTCAAGTGATTTGAACACTAAAGGAAACCATAACAAAATAATTGTAGTGACTAAGTATCCTAGCTTCTAGCAACATTTTTAGTTCAATAATTGTCACATTGCCTACTACAAAAGGACACAAAGAATCCATGTGGTGAAAAAAATGTTAAAAGGTTTGAAAGTTCTGAAGGCCATGGGATTGGTTTGAATGTAGTGGTGTTGAAAGGGTCAATGGAGTTTAAAGAACAAGTCCTTGATACACATGTGAAAACTAAACATGGAAAGACCATAGGGGGAAAATGCAAATCATCCAAGGTGAAAGGGCTAGGTAGATCACCTTGACTTGTCCAAAGCAAAAATGACCAAAAATATTGATGTTGCTTCTCCAAAGAAGGTACAAAAAACCTAGGTTTGTATAAGGACCTAGTTTATGTTAAGTTTATAGTATACTTGATTCAATATATCGTTAAACTAGCATGGTGGACTTGAAGGTCCATGTGTTTCCACTACGATAGATGTATGTCAAATGTTGTTGTGTTTTGACTTTTTGTTTTAGGTGTGTAATGTTTTTCCATCTATTTTGTACATCATAGTTTGAAATATATGGTTATTGTTTTCTTTGAACCTTCATGTTGTAGATTACATACATCTAAACATATAGATAATGTGTGTAATGCATAATAATATATTTTACTCTATATATGATTGTTGTATACTTCATATAAATGTACATACAATCTTTGTGTGTGTAGTACACAATAATACATTTAGTTCTGTTTAGTAATACTATATACTACATATACCTGTGTATTACTTTTAATCTAGTTGAATGATTTGTAGGATATAGATATTGCCTCATCAATTTAATATCAAGTTATTGGGTTCTTTGAATTGAAGGCCTTGTGACAACCATTGATTTTTGATGATTTTTTTTGTTTGTATGGCCTAACAATGTAAGGGTCATAGGGTCCACATGTATAACAAAACTAGATTGCAAAAAAATTTAAAATACTAAAATTGGTATTAATAATTGGGATTTAGTAAAAATGGAATCATTAGTGGTCAATTGTTTTGTTGGTCTAGATTGTAGATTCAAGGGGGTGGACTTTGAAATTATCAAGTGAAAATGATATAATTTGAATGTGTTTTTTAAAAATATCTTATGTTGTGTAGATTGAAATATTCTCAAGAGTTGTATGTTTGGATTTGATTGGATGCTGAATGCACAAGATGAGAACATGATAAGGAGTTTTGGGTGATTAGGAATCAATAAAATAATGCAAAATTATAAGGTACATTGAGCTCAAACCACTGTCTAATGTTACAAAACATGAAAGTCAACCAATGATGCATATCGTTGGTTTATCTATATTTTATATATAGAGGAAGGCCACTATCAATATTTTTTATATACAAGGCGAACATGTTCTTAGTGAGTTCAAAGGTCCAATCACTATAAAAAAAAAGGTCTTGCAACTTTATTTTTGAGTTGCAATGACCATTTGCAACTCATCATATATACAATATAACTCTATCAAAACAATTCATTTTCAACTATTATGTAACTTTAGTACAACTACAACCATAACATCATGCTAATGTTATTGATTTAAAAACATCAAGGTAAAAAACATATCCATATGTACACCCAAATTGTATTTTTAATATAATATACACATTACTTTTAATCTCATATTTAAATTGATTATATGTATTTAGATAATTAATTTGTTAGCAAGTTTAGATAATTAATCATAGTTATTTTGATTAATTGATTTAAGGGTGAAAGCACACTATGGGTGAGCCACTTTTCATGCAAGAAAGTGATGTATAACAAATGTAATAGGTGTGTAGTAATTTGAAATTTTGATGACATTTTTTGAAAATCCTAAACATAAGAAAACAAATCTTTAGAATGTGCATGACAACATTTTGGAATTCAAAGCTCATTTTGAATTAAAGTTAAGCTTATCAATGGTTAGATGAGGAGAATTAGATAAAATCAATGTGCATAAAATATATAACGCACGTATTTTCAACAGCCATAGGGCTTCATGTATCTGGTTCATGACACATTACCAAACTAAAGAAATATGAAAAAAAATACAATTCCCACATATAAAATATTTTAATTTTTCCCATTTGGCTTTTTCCCAAAAAAAAAGTTTATTATGCAGTTTTGCTTAAGAAGTGCAAAAAAAACACATTTTTTGAATGGATTTTCAACCAAAAATTGTAAACTTCTAAATGGTTTTAAATTTAGTTGATGTACATCAATACCACTCACCACAAAAAAAATCATTACAAAACTCCACCCATAACCTTAATTTTGAAGTATATTTGCAATTTTTCATACCATGTGACGTGTATTTTTTCGACACAAATATATTTCATATGTTCAAGTTTGTAAATGTTTGCTAGAATTTATTTTTAAATAAGCTAGTTTAAGTAGAAAGTTAATGCAATATATTTGAAATGAACAAAAAAATTCCACGATGTGATGTCCACATGTACTAAAAAAAACCAAATGTAGGATTTTTGTTTTTGTGACTAGAATTTTTGGGGGGCATAGTGTGCTTTTGCCTTTAATTCATTATTAAATATCCCCAACTTAGATAAATATTTGTTTGATTATTATTGGATGAGTAATTATTGTTCCTATACATCCATATTATTGAGTCTAATTAGCATAATTACTTAATTTAAAACTCACTATATGAATTAAGTTTATTTATATATTTTAATAGGAATTTGTATCTTTATTAAATTATAAGTTGTTGCCAATAATCACAACATAGTTGAACACTAGTGGTTCAATAGTGGTGTACTAGTGGCCTTACCAATTATATCAATGGGAACCATGGTAAAAAAATAGTTGCAAATGTATCCCATGATGGGTGATGGAAATGTGAACATGTGGCATGATTGCATGTATGTACATCATACATAATCAATTGCAACATAGTTCAATAACACATTTACCGTAGTTCTCAAATAGTTGTCACATGCAAACAAATCAAACATGGTTGATTATGGATGTATGTACAATGTGTACAAATTATCATATAGAAGGTTCATTTTTAATTCAATTGCAACTATAATATAATTAATTGATTTTTTGACGTGACAATTTATTTAATAATTCTTCGTATTTCTAGGGGGATAGTTGCACAATAGTTATATACAAGTTTTTTGAGCTCTAGTTGCAAGGTAATGTGATTTCCACAAACGCAATTTCTCATGGTGAATGTTGATGATCCAACACATTTCCATTAGTGGTAAGTCAATGTGGCTAACATAATGAACAAATCATGAATTATACAATGTTTATGCTAGTAGTGATCCACATCAGATTACTTAGTGAGCCTTTTGAAAATATCCCCTAGACCTTAAACCCCATAGCACTCTTGATGTGTATGACAACAAACATCAATGATCATCTTAAAATTTAAAGTTAGGTTTAACTTATCTATTAGGTTGTCATTTCTTAGTGGTGCTTATAAAATCTAATCATCTATAATTATAAAGTAGGATAAACCATTAAGACCAGTACTATAAAAACAAGTTATTTTGACTAGAGAATCTAATAAAAAAGGACCCCATTTGAACATGCATAAAAAAACCATCTTATCAATTTGGACATGTCCTACATGATTGGGGTGGTTTTCTTTACTGCAAATTATTAAACTATTTGATTGGTCATTTTGATTATTGGATAATGAACCATTTGACTAATCAAATTTCTACCTAATTGTTTTTGGATTATTTCCATTTTTAAATTTTTTTTTTGTGTAAGTAAATCTAGGTAGGTAGGTAGTGCATAGGTTTAAGTAGGTCATAAAAATGCAAGTAGGTAGGTGGTAGCCTAGTTTAACCTATTTAACTTAGACTACCTGATTACCTAGTTTAGTTTATTTAACTTTCTTAATTTAACCTAGCCTACCTACCCAAACTTTTAAAACATATATATAGGTTAAAAGTATTATGAATTGAACCCTTCACCTCCCAAATGATAAAACAAGTCCTTAACAATGGAATGCACCTTCAAAAGTTGACAAAACTTGTCAAGGTGTTTATTTCACTTGTTTATTTCACATCATTAGTTATGTAAGTAAGTACAAAAGTCATGTAATTAGTAAGTTGGTTGCATGATGTTTGTTAGGTAAAGGGGTAGGTAAATAGGTAGGTAGGTAGGTAAGTGGGTAGATAGGTTGGTAAGGATGTAAGATGGTAGGTGGGAAGTAGGAGCTAGGTAGGTATGTATGTAGGTAAGTAAACTTGTATGTAGGTAGGCCTAGACTATTCATTAGAATAATTCATGTCCTATGTAATCACTTTTTAAATAACTAATGGTCCTCAACAACTAAAAAATAATTATAAACTATATTTGTAACTATTTAGTTTATATGGCAATATGTGTAGTTGTAATTTAGTCGTTATTACAACTAATGCAACATCCATAAAAGGTCTGTAAGTGTTGTAGATGGTAGGCATCAATTACAAAGAATCTACATGTGTTATAGATGGTAGGCAATAGTTATTGAAGTTCTATAGGTGATTAATGGGTTTTCTTTCAAGTCTACAGATGATGATATGTGTAGAATAATAGTAACTACTATAGGACGATAGCTATTGTAGGACGGTAGTGTAACATGACAATAGGTAGACAAAAAATAGGTCATACTTTCATATTTGTTCATTTTTCCTATTACTTTTTAAAAATCCAACAACCCTTTCCATGTTGGTAATTAGGTTGTCGGATCTTGCTATTTTATAGCCTTCCATGTTTTCACATTATATCTTTTTGTTAGTTTTGTGATAGGTTCATGTAAAAACATTTTGAACATTAAATTGATACATAATTTAGTCCTTGGAAAACCTTTTGAACTTGATTTGTCAAAATATTTTATTTCATAGATCAAAATGAGGTTTCAAATGAAAATATACAAAAGCTTGAAATAAAATTTCAATTAGAAAATATGTCATGATCCATGATGAATTGAGATTGGGTCATTTTTCAGAGGTTTTCATAACCCCTTTAACATTTTGGGTTGGAGACTCCACATCCTTGACACTAATTTTAAATGGTGAACACCTACATATTGCAAAATTCATTATTGGTGGTCCACTTGGCAAGCATTTGGTAGTGCACTTGCAATTTTTAAGATGTTTATATACCTAAGACCATGATCTTGTAGATGTTTCAATGTATTAGATTTGAAATTGATTTAAACAAAATTGTGTACAAGAATTATTAAATATAAGCAAAGGGTTAACACACTAATTAACTCATATTCTTCCAACATATTTTATTGAATCAAATTGGTGTTCAACTTGTTTAAAAATACCCTTTTGTGAAATAAAATAAAAATGTATAAAGTGACATTAACCTTTGAATATCTTTCCTATTGCATATATCAATAACCTTAGCAAGAACAATGTTTTTCACATCCTTGAACTTCATTTTGAATTGAATGTACCTTCCAATTTGTCAAGAGATTCAATTTTTAGCCCTCTAACATGTGAAATTCAAATAGAATGGAAACTTTCAAGGTATTGTGATGTGACAAACATTACCATATCAATTCAAACTTCCACACCCATATATATTATATGCAAACATATCTATTTCAAATACTTAATATGTATGTTTCAATCTATTGAAAAAATGTTTTTTCATGTTTGATTTTAAAGAATTTATTGGAAAAAATGACCCAATTTTGCATTTAAGGTAGAATAAATCTTAACTTCAATTTACAAGAGGAATTCATTTGAAGGGCCACGTATATCTCAAATTTGGATCTTGTAATGGTTCATCAACAAAATATTGCCATTGGGTGTTGAATTTTGGTGTAGCCTTTTTTGAAAATTATGAACAACAATTTGTTAACATTGTGTATTGTGTATTGTATATTCATATTTTTCAATCTATGTTAGAAGCTTTATTTGATTCCTTTGCATATTTGGGAAATTGAATAATTGGCATTTGGAAACCCATTTTCCATGTTGCCCACCTTTCTTCATCTAGGCACACCAAAAGTCTTCAACATTATAATATATGGTTGCTTCATATCATGCTAATAACACCATTCAAATCACCTTTTCAATACCATCCATATGACAAGGGTGGTGTTACAACACTTGGGCAATGAATTCAATGAGGTGATCAATGTTTTAATATTCATGTATTATTCCACCCTTGTAGTGTGTAAATGTAATTGATGAAGAATCACTAATACAACCAATAGAAAAAGGCACACTAAAATCTTTTGGATAAACCTCTTCATATTGTACAAATGACACTATTCAAATGAACTTTTCAATATCATACACTAGATAAGGATGGCATGTTACAACATATGCGAAGTGAATGATAAGGTGATCAATGTCTTTGGACTGATGTACTATCCCACTATTGTAACATTTATAATCTTTTCACTTGTAATTGATGGAGAAGCATTAATACATACAATAGAAAAAGGCACACCACAATCTTTTGGATAAACCTCCACATTGTCAATCCTAGAACAATCTTTTCACATTTTAATTCAACTCCATTTAATCAATTTCTAAGAAACTCAAAACTAAGTAGTCCATTGTATTCCCCCAATGGTCAAAATAAAATTTTAAAAAAATCCACAAAAGGATTATATTTAAAAGTTCACCATATTGATTTATCAAGCAAATTACCCTTCACATCAACACCTTTGAATGGAGTTTTGAATTCAATATCTCATATTATCTTGAATCAAAATTGGCATTCACCCCTACATAAAGGACATACAAACTAGCCCAACATTTTCAATGAATGTGAAAAAAATGCTTGAAGAATAAATCATTTGACCTACCCTTTAGCCCTCTTTAGCTATTACATAGTTCTAATGGCCACCACATTATGCACATGTCCATGTTGATGGCAATTTTTAGTTATTTTAACATTGAGAAGTTTACCACATACCTATTATTTTCTAGGACCTTTGAAAGGGGTAAAAAAGGATGGCATCAAAGCCCTTAAAATAATGATTAAAAAAATGAGATTAATTGGCATAATGAATCCAAGTTCTTTATTTTCTAGTGTAATTTGAAACTTTAGCATCCTTTTCAACCTTGGGAAATTTCATGCCTCACCTCATGTGTATGGCATACATGCCTCTTCACAAAGAGAACAAGGTATGTTTTGTACAACCTTTCAACCAAATAGACACATGGCTCATCATCCATGTAGTTGCTTTTGAAATGTCTCTTGGATTCATCCAAGATAGACTAAAAAACACTTTTGAACAAGTCTTATCTTATTAGTGTCTTGAATTAGTGTTCATCTATCAATGAACATAATTCACAATTTTAGTTGATAGTAATAACAATGTAATTATGCTTTATATTCAAGGTTGCACAACTTGAACTTTTCGAGTATAAAATTTAACACCTCATTGTGAAAATTAGAACATTTTAAAATTTGTAAACTAGAAAACACACATGGTTTTTAAGTATTTAGCTTTTTTGTTTGTGAAGGACCAAAAATGCAAAGTTTTTATGGATCACATTTTTTCCATTGTTGATACATTATTAGGGAACATATTGAGTTCAATTTCTAGTTAAAAGGGGACTTTGGATTTGTTGTGTTCACATATTCAATTTGTATTTCCATAACTCCTTAAATTTGTGCCAAACTATTAGAAGCCATTTTCCTATTACAAAACATGGAAAATTTGAAAAATCAAGACATTTCCATATTTGGAGCATTATGAATTTTTGGGATTCAAAATATTTCCCCCAAGATTGGTTCTTTGAAACAACCATAAAACAATCTGCAATGGTTCACCTCATTGAAGTTTAACATTGTATTCACATCAAACAATGGTTGGTATTAAACATGTATTTGATGGTTCATCCTCAAAAGATATTGGAAGTGTCTATGCATAATGAATAGATTAGCAAGATGAAATCAAACATGAAAACCATGCCATTCAACCTCCACTATAGTATTAGTATTACTTATGAACCTTTACAAATGCATGGGAAGAAATGTGTTCTATGTCAATGTTCCAAACCATGTTGGAGAGATTATTCTTGGTAGGATTGTTTCTTGAGCAACAAAGTTAGGCCATTGTGAATTGAATTTATTGAATGGTATTGACTAGTAACATGAAAATGATAACACAAAAATATCTTGAAAGGGAAGAATGCAAATCCTTGGGACTAGTAATCCCACCAAATCACATCCAATTTTTAAGTGCACATTTCACAATATTCCAAGCAAGAACCCTCAAGTTGGAATTGAACAAACCTAGTGACCACAAATATAATGTGTTTAAATTGGATTTGACATTAAAAGGCTTGACATGAGGATGTAGTATTGGTTGCAAATTATATCAAGGGATAACCAATGCATGTTCACATGCAATAATCTCATGTATCTATGATAGGTATTGATAAACAAAATCAATGTTATCAACTATGCAATAAAATTACCTTCAAACACGAACAAATGATAAACCAAATATGAATTATTTTTGTTATAATGGTAACTATCATTACTGCAAATTATGCCTTATCAATTGTCATTTATGATTGGATTTTAATTAAAATGAACCTCTAGATAAGGTGATGCTACAATCAAAATGTCCTAATTTTTAATGAAATACATAAAGTAATAATAAATAATCATATCAAATATGAGAGATGAACTGGTGTTCCTGTTTTTGGCATTTGCAAGGGTAAAATTAGTTACCCCAATGGTGATCAAAATTCAACTACCATAGAATTTGGGTTATGATTGGGTGGACTAAATCCTAATCTTTTAAGGCAATTGAAATTCACCCCCCCTTATTTGGGCCAAATTTAATGCAAACACATTAATCTAGAGGAAACCATTTTTTTGTTATGACATATTACACGTTGAGTGCCAAATACATTGTCATGTGCCATGGATGAAACCATGCAAATTTGTGGTAAATTTTGATTTATATTTAATTAAATGAAGACCTAATTAACAAACGACAAACACTAAATAGTAACAAGGAGTTTAATGCCACATTGGGTTTGATGCATTTGTAGTACAATGCCCAACATGAAAAAAAAATCAGATTTTTTTTTATCGTACTCACACAATGATTAATGTTGTAAGTATTTTTTTACACAATAGTTTTTAAAAAATGTGATGTAGTGGTTAGAATCCTCCCTTCAACCCAAAATTCCAAGGTTCAATCCATTTGCTAATTGTTTTTTCCAACAAAGAAAATGGATAAAAAAAATTCATAGATCATTTAAATAACTTTTAAAAGGTAATTGCGCTTAGGAAGTAACTTCCTCAAGTAAAAGAAGACCAAATGCAAGTTAATTGCCCTTTTCCCCATGGAATAATTTTTTTGGGGGGGGGAAAATGTAACTTCCCTAGGGAGCAATGAAGTTTCCTTGAGGAAGGGCCCAAGTTCCTTGCAGAGAAAGGCACCTTGCTTGGGGGAATAATGTACTTTCTTTGGGAAAAGGCTCAAGTTCTTCGAGAAAAAAAAGTATGTTCTGAATGTTTTTGCAATGACAACGATTTCATGTTTGTTTTCATATAGGCTTGCGACCTATCATTGGAAAGGTCTCGAGGAGGGCTACAACTTTGTAGTTGGAAACACTTCAATCAGAATTCATATGAAAAAGTTATGATTAAACAAAAATTTGGACACATTTGTTCCCCAAGGAACATGGTTACTCCCTTGGGCAACTTAAGCCCTTGCTCCTCTGGCACATGGTTGCCCTTTGGGGCAACTTAAGCTCCTTTTCCCCAAGGACATGATTCTTCCTGGGAAAAAAAGGTTTAAATTGCTCCTTGAGGAAATTTAAACTCCTCCTCCTCAGGGACATGATTATTTTTTAGTGAAAAAGGTAACTTCTCGAGGAACAATGAATTTTTTCCCAGGGAAAAGCCTAAGTATTCTTGAAAAACATATGTTTAATTTTTTTTTGCAATCATAATCATTTCATGTTTATTTTTATATATGCTTGTGAATTATCATTGAAAAGGTCTTGAGGAGATCTACAATTTTGTAGATGGAAGTACTTCAATTAGAACTCATATGCAAAAGTTATGATCACACAAAATTCAAGAGACATTTGTTCCTTGGGGCAATTTAGACCTATTTATCCCTAGGGCCAACCATGTGCCTAGGAGGAGCAACTTAAACATGTTCCCTTGGGGAACAACCACGTTCTCGGTGAACAAATGTGTTTGAAAATTTGTGTGATCGTAATTTTTGCATATGAGTTTTGATCGGACTGCTTCTAACTACATGATTGTAGTTCTCCTTGAAACCTTTCCAATAATAGTTTGCAAGCCTATATAAAAACAAACATGAGATAATTATGATTGCAAAAAGATTAGAAACATATGTTTCCATTGGGAACTTGGGCCTTTCCATGGGGAAAATACATTGTTATTTGAGGAAGTACTTTTTTCCTTAAGGAACAATCATGTCCTTGGGGAGAAGGAACTTAAGTTGCCTTCAGGAACAACTTAAACCCTTTTTTTGTTGGGGAACAATCATGTCCTTGGGGAGAAGGAACTTTTTTTCCCTTAAGAACATGGTTGCTCCCCCAAGGCAATTTAAGCCTTGTTCTTTTGAGAACATGGTTGCTCTTTGGGGAATAACTTAATCCCCTTTTTCCCTCGAGAGCATGATTTTTCTTCTAGGTAGCCTTTGTTCCTCCATGAACATGGTTCTTTTCAAAAAAATAATTCTTGGACACCTAACTTTAAAAAATTGTCAAAAGAAAATTTATTTTCATTTGTTTCATTCGTGAATGAAAAATAAAATTCAAGAAAAGTTCAAACCTAGGACATTTGGACTTTAAGGGGGATTCTAACCATTGCATTAGTTTTTTAACTTTGAAAATAATGTAAGAATTTTTTTTTCAAGCATTAATCATTGTGCATGTATAATATTGTTGGGCATTATATTGTACTATAATTGTGTTGAACCTAGTGCCACATTTAACTCATTGCTATTACTTAATATTGGCCCTAACAATATAATTTGTTGACAATTTATAAGAATAAAATTATTGAGATAACCTTAAATATTCAAACTTTGATTTTATGTAGTAATATTATATTTCCTCACTTATATAAAATGTGCAATATTATTGTCAATGAAAGAAAATGTAATCCATAAATTTCATGTAATCAATTCTTTGCACATGGCATATCAAACTGTACATTTGGCATGACAAACCTCTAAAGTAACATTATCAATGACCTAAATTTAGCATGTCACATTGCATTTGAAATGACATATTAATCACAAAAGTATATGCACCAACACCACAAAAGCATCACACATCCCAAATCTAAATGGTAACATTTGTTCAATATGACTAAAAATGAGTAACGAACCAAATCATATTGGACATACTCTTTTTTGTGTTTTTTTGACTTGGAGGAAAATGTACAAAAAGTATCCCCATGTCATTTTTGGACAAGGAGCTGAATTGTGTTTAGTCTTTGTAATCAGAATTCTAAGCATGGTTGGGATAATTGGAATTTGGGTGTACACTCAGATTTTGTAGCTTAGACCTCTTCTATGGAATATCTGACCCAGTGTAATGGATGATTCTGGTTGTGGGTATCTGGAGAGAGACTTGGCTATACATTATTATAATCTTCATCATTTCACTGCATGGTATCAGCTTAATTTTATTCTAATTATCTTAAATGGGTACCTAGTCAGGAAGTCAAGATCAATACTAGGGAGTAGGCTAGAGCTTCAGGGTGGATCATAAAGTTTGTAGGAACTTGTGTGATTATAAGGTTGGGTTGAGAGCTTGTTGTAAATCTTTGTTTTAATCATTATCTATGTTGTACTCAGCTTAATTTTTCCTAATTATCTTGAATGAGTACTTAGTCAGGAAGCGAAGATCAATATGAGGGAGTCTGGCTCAGGAGTGGACCATAAAGTTTGTTGCAACTTGTGTGGTCCTGAGGTTGGGTTGAGAGCTCGTTGTAAATCTATGTTTTACTAATCTCTATTTTCTCATTGATCAACTGTCAATTTCCAACAGTGTCCACAGTGAGAGGGAAGTAAATTGGGACTTGAGGGCATTTTGGTTGGCAATGCAGGTGGGTGTGTATTTGACATCTCTTGAGTAAGACCATACGACAGCCTGAAAGCTGGGAGTTCTCCCTATGGCCATCACCACATCATCATCATCATCATCATCATCATCATGATCATCCCTGGTGCCACTGCAACAGATCATAAACAAGCTTAGGGGACACTGTAATGCAGTCTGTTGTGGTGTGTATGCCCCATACATTTGATACCTCTTCAAAAGAGTCTTCACTTTCTGAGAGTGATATTACAGTACAGCTGAAGCACTTGAGATGGCCAGCCAATGTTGTCTTCATCTACTCCAGAACCTTGCTGGGTGTTTTTTTTTAAGCAATATTTGATAGAATAGGCCAGTATGTTATAACTGGCTCAGATGACTGGATTGTCAAGATCTGGTCTACAGAAACTGGGCTTTGCTTGTGCAGTTGTCATGGTCATGGTGATGAGGTGTGATTCCTGCTCTCTTTGCCTTTTCTTATCATCTTTGAGGTTTTGAACCTGATGTTAGTACTAGGTCTTGCCATAGTGTTAGATCAACAGATTAGTGCAAGTGGGCATTGCTCATGAGGGCTTCAACAGAGATCAAGCTTAGACAGATGATCTTTTTTTTAAGGAGATATTACAGATTTGGCTGTGAGCAGCGGGAATACACTTGTCACTTCAGCATCAAACGAATTTTCAATCTGTGTTGTAAGATCTACATTTATAACATCTCACCTACAAGTGAAAAATCTGAGTGCCTCCTACTTTCATATGTCTATTTCCCCTGTAAGAGTCTATGTGCAATAGCTATTGTGTGGAAGTTGATCATGTGTTTGAAACTCATAAGTCCCTTGCATCCATTTTGTTGTTGTCTTATGTGAAAGCAGATAGTACAGTAGGTTTTGAGGAATTCACATGTGTCACAGAACATCTGATGATGGCACTTGCTATATCTGGAATGCTACAAACTCATCCCTCAACTGACATGTTCATATGCCCAACCCCAAAGATGCTCTTACAAGTATGTGGACTTGAACCCCTTGGTGGTGTTTTGTTCATATCTCTCTTACCTGATGGAGCATGCATTCCTTGCATGGACGATCCATGCCTTCATTCCCTATGGATGTGGCAGCTGCTGAATTGATGAGGTTACAAATCCTTTGTGTCTTGTGTTTTCCTAGCATCAAGAGCAGTGGGTGCCTCCCAACAATTGAGTTCTCTGTGGCACTTTCAATGCAGATGGGACTCTATTTGTAACTGGGAGTTCAGACAAGATGGCCAGAGTATGAATCCCACTGCTTCTGCTTAGGAAGTTTCACTCATCTCTATCATCATATGTGGGCACTGTTCCGGCTCATCTAGCTTTCTAGTTCTGCTTTTTGTGTCTGAATTGGATCTTTTTACTTTGCTTTTCATGGATCTGTAGTCAAACAAAGCTGTTGCTATTTTTTGCAATGGTTTTTGATATTGTTTCATATCACTGGACCGGTGTGGGATGCATGTAAATGGAATGATGACCTAATGGGGAGGCCCAACTATGAGCTGGACACCCTGAAGGGTCACGAAAATGATGTAAATAATGTTCAATTCAGGTGAATGGTGGGTATACAGTTTAGGGTTTAGCAGTTTTCATGTTGCCTATTTGATTTGTTTTTCATGCTAATATATTTACAAACTTACATAGATGATGTCACTTACCCAGTCAGGATGCTTTTCGGAACTTGGAGACTGAATTGATAATGGGTTTGCAATTTTTCTTCTTTGAAGTGGGTGTGCAGCTTCATCAAGACTTTGGGCTGGAGACATGAGCAAGCAGGAAGATCACCAGTCTCATTTTGAAAACTCTTGGTCTCCACATGACATCACATGCTTGAGGGAGGGCAGTGCCATTAATTGGATGCCCCCTACATCTGATGTGAGTTTGATGAGGTGTCATAATTACAATCAGTGTTGTCTTGAGCACCAGTTCATGCTTTAAAATTTCAGCTGGGTTTCCTGGCTTTCATCTGCAACTCTTACAGTTGTCAATGTATCAGATACACGCCTGCCAGTACTGGCAAAAGTCTGATTCAAACAATGACAATCAGGTTGTGGCCTGGTGAAAGTATGCACTTGATCCTCACAAATTTATTGTTTCTTTTCTGTACAGGACAAGGTGGAAAGGTGACAAAAGGCCTTCAATTGCAAATACCCCCACCACCGATGTCACCACATGAGTCACCCCAGGGGAATGGGCCTCCTCACCATGTCCCACTCGGGGTGAATATGATAGTGTGGAGCTTGGATACTTGTTTTATTCTTGCAGCCATTGTGGGTGAGGATTTTCTTTCCTGTACCATGAAATGCCATAAGGATTGTATGATCTCATGGGTCAATTTTATAGCAATGCATGGATGTGTCAAGGACTTTTCCGATTTAGTATTTTCACAGTACTAATGCTTTCTTTGTGTATCACTTTGTTTGCAAGCATGCACATTGGCCTGCATGGTCAACTTCTGAAGCTTACACAGACTGGTTGTGTTCTGTGCTGATGGGAGTGCAGATCACAGAATTTGTGTGTGGAATACAGTTGATGGCAGCTTGGTGCGTTCATGACTGGCCATGAAAAACAGGTTCATTCTAAGCCTGCTTGCCTACCCTTGGCAATCTGTTTGGGTTGGACCAAGACCAGGACTAAGACAGCATAACAACATCATATGAGGGTTCTAGACTGCCACATCCTAATATATATGGGATCTGATTCCAAGAGTATGGCTTCCAATTCTGCAAGCTTGCTGTCTAATTTTTCTTGGCCATGTCAATGTTGTGGTGGGCTTGCAGACTTACATATTGGATGTCCATCCATTCACCCCAAGGATAGCCATGAGTGCAGGCTATGATGGCCATGCTATCATCTGGGATGTGAGTTGCTTTACTGAAAATCCACAGAACTTGTTTGATCTTTTTGGAGAACAAGACTGAATGCATTTGCTCATTGAAGAGCCTGGAACTGATGTCACCAAGCAAGTTTGTTGGATGATACTTGCAAATTTGGGAGGGGCATCTGATCAAATTGTATGATGTCGGAGAATATAACTTGGTTGATGGCAACTTTTCTCTGTAAGAATTGATTGTTCTTTCCCATGGGAGCTGCTTTCACAAGTCTAGTGAAAGCTGAAACCAGATATACATGGGTCCTGGATTTGGACATTTTCTGTGCTGACCAAATGAGGGGTGTTGTCATTTACAACTAGAATGCGAGGGTGTCTGCAGTGATGGTTCATTGTCAGTGGTACCTGATGAAGTTGGCCAAATCTACATCTTTGGGACAGGGCCTGGAATGGCTAAGAAAGATGCAAAGCACGACCAGGTGGGTCCTTTTCTGCAATGTGGTTGGGTCACAATTGGTTTATTTATGGTGTTCCCAAGGTTTTCTTTCTGTGATAGCTAGGTGGGAGAATCTCCAGTGTGTTCTCTTGAGTCCTAAATCCAAGCGTCTAAGGGTCTCTTTCTATTAGGCTGCTGTTATCATAGTTACACACAGTGTGCTGTGATCACAGCAGCCTAATAGAAAGCCAGTAACATGGGGCCTTGTTGCAGGGACAGTGGCTTTCCATTCAAGAGTTGCAAGTGCATTGAAAATATGTAGTTAATCATTTTAGGAACTCTGGGAACACATATTCTTTAAAAAAAATGGACAAATCTCACTGTATGGTGAGTCACAGTTTGACTCACAGCTCTCACAGCTCCTGCAATTGGTCAATGCTTGACCAGTAGAGCTGCGAGATGAATGTGAGCACAGCTAGTTGGAAGAAACATAATGGAAAGCTGCTGTGATCACAACAACCTAATGGAAAGATGTGCTAAGTTGAGTAACTGGAATGCTGATTCCCTAGTATATGTCTTACAGTTTTTCTCAGAGATTTTCAGCCTTTGGTTTGAATACAATTTGTCAATGTGCTCAATGTCTTTGAATGTTTGTAATTGTGTGACTTGTGCAATATCTCTGTAGCAGCATATATTTGGTGTAGGTTATTGCCTTGCGTCTAGGTAATTGATTATCATAAATGGACTTTGCCTCAGGAGACCCAATTGCCCCCACATCAGAGAACATTCAAGACCTGCTATGGGATACAAGTATGTGCTGTCTCCTACCTATTAAGTCACCTTGCAAGAATGTAAGTCTAGCAATCCCTTGTTAGCTTATTGATTTACATCTACTGAATTACATTTCTGTGCTTGCATAAGCATGTGATGATAGTGGACAATTTGCCTCTTTACCAGATTTGATTCCTTAACTGGAGCCCTATCAGAGTTCATACCAGCAGCAATGGTTGGGTGCTTTGGGAATTGAGTTGATGCCTTCCAATGTTTTCTTGTCCATTGGAATGACTGATGATGCAGCAGCATATGCTGACCCTTCTAATTCCTCCACTGGCATTCTAACCAGATATTGTGCCACCTTCACCTATTCAACAAAATCGGCAGCATCCTCAAACTGCACCTGGAAACTGATGGGTACTACAACAGCCTTCTGAGGTTGATGAAGCCATGTATGGGGAACAAGAAGTTGCAGATATGGGTGAGGATAACAGGTTCTGATTACAGTGTGAGTGAGGCTACATAACCCAATAGTTTTCATGATTTGCACTATGGGTGCATGTGGATTTGCTCAATGGGTGTATTAATATATATGTTCAAGTGAGTGAGTGTAAAAGTTCCCCAGTTTCAGATTACATTTCCATATGGATGCATTGTGTGTGGAGCTGCTTTGAATTGTCTTTTGATGGAGATGGTGGGTTTTTTATTTCTTTGGAAGCAAAGGGGTTGGCTTGAAGAGGCGAGGAAGCCAAATTCCCAAAACATTTGCAACAGCATGACCTACATAAAGGAACCGTGCTTTCATTTTCTGTCAGTGGGGACTCATGACAACTAGTCACTGCCATGCATGATAAAGGTGATGGTCTGATACTTTGCAGGTGACACTGATGAGGTTATGCCTGTGTGTTCTTTTCATGTTGGTTTTGCTGGAACTGATATTACAGTTACCTTCAAAGTGCTATAATTGCTGAGCCTTTTTTGCTTGCTCATTGATCATCTCCCCTCTTTCTCACTTATTTTGTTTTTGAGGAGATAGGGGGTTTGGGGGTGATCTATTTGCTCACCATATTGACTTCCCATTGGCATTTGATACAATGGAGTTGTGTGTCATGGCATTGCACTTGATATTCTGATGGTTGATCATTATAAGGGCCAACTCAGGGTCAGGACGACTAATTAATCCTGCCACACAATCTTCCATTGCCGGTTGAGTGTCCAAGAGACCAAGAAGCAATCATATATAAGTCTTGATTTGTGTGGTGGATCCAATTTGATCATGTAAACTACCTTTTCCACCATGTGGAGGGGCCCTGATTCACAAACATGGTTCAACAATCATATGAAATCACAGGGTTCAATAGATACTACAAATTTTATAAATATTAAAAATCATTTAAATTATATTTGAAATATATTAGCTCAATACAATGTTACATGTTATTATTTTTGTATGTAAAAATATAGTTCAACATCACATAGTGTAAAGTGTAATTTCTTTCATAGTTGACTTCTTCATGTTTTGGGCTATCATAATATGTAAAAATATTTGTGATTTAAAAAATAAAATAGTAATGTTGTTGAAGTTCAAAGATGCACCCTAAAAAAAAACAGTACAATGTCATTACATAAAAGGGGGCCATTGTAGTGTGCTTTGCCCCTCTACACTCATAATCCTCACCATAGCTCAAATTCAGTACTAAAGAACCAAACAACGAGTGCAAAACAATGTGTTGCCTTCTTTATACAGCCTATTTTCCTGCCAGACCATGATTGTGTCTCTTTAGATTCAAAGGTGTTTGATGGCCTGCATATCTGGTTTGTGCATGAAGATGTTCTGGATTAGGTCATTTTATAGATCTCAAATCTAATGTATGTGCTATATAACAATGATGCTTGGAATCTTTGTTAGTGATTCTCACAGGGTTATGACCACACTCATTGTCATGTTACCATTCAAATTTGTGTTGTTGTGGAGATTTCTCTGCAATCTCATGGACATAAGTGCTGTGTAACAATTGGATGGGTTTTGTCTGGTTTCAACATACTGTAATATTGCCTTATGTACAGTGTTGACTTGGAATCCAGCATGGTGGAAAGCTCAGGAGACAAGGCGGTGGCACACTGCAGGGACAAAAGCAGGTATTGTAGGAATCAGCCCTAATGCTCTCAAACATGTTTCCTTTGACCTGTGCAGGGATCTTGAAATATGTGATGAACTTTCTCAATATATTAGTTAGAGTTGTGCCCAAATGTCTGAGTTATGCTTAAGGTTAGTGTTGTCTGGCACTAGGGATATTCAAATCGTCTTTTCAGAAACTACTTACTTACTCCCAAGGGGATGTTGTTCATGAGAAATTTTTTCTTTTCTGATCATGCATTCCAGTTTTGCGTACCAAGTGGACTACTGAGTTTCAGTAACTTTGCAAAATTCTCTGCAATCATTTGACAAACCTTAATGAATGCAGAGACCAGAGCAATCTAGACCTCAATTGTTCTCAACCAGAGAGCTTGTAGCTGTATCTTGAAACCAGGTTAGAACAACTTAAGATTTCCATGGATCTGGAGCTATGGCATGTGAATACTTCCCTGGGATCTGTGATGCAACCTCTGCTTGCAACCCACACCAAATTAATTGCAGCTGTCAATAGGAGCATAAAATTTGTGTTGGGTTCTGCTTAAAAGTTTAAAGGGGATTCTGCAGTCTGAGGAATAATAGCTTGCCTGTGTATGATCGCCAGGAGGCATTTTGTTCGTTTGAGGGAGTCCATGGACTGATGCCAATCATATGAAAGACACCCAAACCCCGGATGATGGGCATCTACTAGATGCCAATTGGAGATAGTCACCGTTATCATGTTCATATGTTTGGCACAAACTAAATGATCTGCAGAAAAGCTACAACAAGAGCCTCACAGCAAAAGATTTGCAGTTGATAGCTAAATTGTCAATTTTATTGATGGTGAAAGATGGTGAGGTTCATGGTGCTCACCAATTTGATCTGGAGATGGAGAAAGACCCTAGACCCTAATATGGATGGCCAATGTTTTGAGGTAACTCACTATTGAAGGATTCTTGGGAAGTGGTGCATGCTTCTTCTCCACCAACACTGCTGTGGTTTTGCTCAATGGTACCTTCCTGGTGTTATTGTGGAATTTTCTTTTAGCAATCACATAAATAGATATTTTGTGTTGAAGGACATTTCATTCACCCTCTCTTGTGCCATTTTGAAAACATAGTTTGTTAACTGATCAAAGGCTTTCCAAACTTGGGCTTGAGTGACCCAGCACCCACCGGTGCACCATCCAAAAAATCCCATTATGGGATGGGATGAAACCGTCCCCCAGGGGTCAGTTTACTTGGTCAGTATATATATTTTTCTTCTCCTCCTTTTTTTCCCAGCTAGAATTTTTCCCCTAGCTCAGGTTTTTTTTCTTTCTGGGAACTGTCTTTTTATCACTTTTTTTTCGGCCCACCCTTGACCCCAAGTTTTTTTTTTGGGAAGCTCCTATTTACCCCAACCCACCTACCGCCCTTCTTCCTACCAACCCACCTACCTCCCTCATCTTGCTGACCCCCTCCCCACCCACCTCCTTTTGCGCTCACTTCCATTGCCAAAGCTTCTGACCTAGAGAGAGCTTGAGTAGCTCTGAGCTTCAGGAACATGAAATCCACAAGAGCTTCAAGGGCTAGGAGCTTCAAGAGTGCCCCAACAAGAGGAGCTTCAACATGGTGGTAGCAGGAGCGCAAAAGCAAGAGGATCTTCAAGGTGGTGGTAGAAGTGGGAGTTTGAAGGTAAGCTCCCTTCTCCTCCTCCTTATTTTTGCATATTTTTTGTTGCGAAGAAGATGACAACGATGTCATCATCGTCTTCTTTTGTCTCTTCTTGTTGTGAAGAAGACAACAATGGTGAATGTTTTGAGATTTTCCCATTAAGCCATATTTACTCTAGTAAATTAGCTTACAAACAACAACAAACAAGAACTTTGTGATACAAATCCTAAATGAAAAATCAAAACTTCTTGTTGCAAACTATTTAAAATTTTTGTATTGATTTAGACTACTTGAGCAATATTTTGAATTGAGATCTGGGTGGGTTTTTCACTTTGGTTATAAGGGTCACTTTATTTACGAGCTGCAAAAGAAGTTACAAATTACTTGAAAACAAACCACCATGAATGCAATACCCTTCTTAGTAATTGTTTAAGGTAGCACTTTATCTTTGAGGCAACCACATATTTCCATTACGACATGTTCCCCATTTTAGGGCGGGGTTGTTTTGGACTTGGTCATTTTTGCACATTTTTGTAACACATATCACCCATGTTTTTTTATTTAACGCATTTTACTTTCATTTTACAACATCTTGTCTTAATAATTAAAAATACATTCTCACATATTCTTATATGTATGTTTGATGAAATTATCAAAAAAATGATTCTAATCTTGCACTCAAACTAAAAAACCTTTCTTTACCCCAAAAAATAACAAGTTCAAACCTAGAAGGACAACAATATCTTCATGAAGGTATTCTATAAACACCATGGATTGAATTATTGGAGGGGTATTGCTTGTGCCTAGAATTATTCAATGCACATGCAATACCCCTATTAGGGTATATTATAATTCCTTTGGTTCCGTAACATATCTAAAGAATCATGGAGGGGTATTGCATAGCCATACCAAAACTTCAAAGGAAAATAATACCCTATTTGGGGTTTTTTATAAACACCATGGGCTCCTAGAAGGGTATTACATTGCCCACAAAAAATCTAGAAGGAATGCAATACCATCATGAAGGTAATGTGTAAACACTATGGATTGAATTATTTTGGTCCAAGCTATTGGAAGGGTATTGCTTGTGCCCATAATTACACAATGCATGTGATACTTCTTATAAGGTATATAAGAAATTGTTTGGGCTCCATCACATATTTATTGAGACTTGGAGGGGTATTACATAGCCATACCAAAATCTATATGGAAAGTAATACCCCATTTAGGGTAATTTGTAAACACCATGGGTTCAATTATTTTGTTTTAGGTTATTGAAGAGGTATTGTTCATGCCAAAATTATTTAATTCACATCATTACACCAAAATGTGTCCTAGTTCATTTTGGGTTTCATTAGATTGTGAGTGAATTTGAACTTTTATCATGTTAAAACTTGTCAACCCCCCAATGAATGAGGACTAGTTGTTACAGACAGTGAAATGGTTCAATAGTATCTAATGAAATATAATATACCAAGCCATTTCGCTTGGTAGTTAATTAACTAGGCAACATGGAAATCAATTAAATTTGAATTATTTAATATTTAATACTATTGATAATTTCATGATTTTTAACCTATGAATTATTAACATATTTCATTACCTAGGCTAGGTTTTTAACCTAAGTACATAGGTCATGTACTCAACCTAAGTAGGCACCTACCCTGAGGAATTACATATGAGAATATTTGATCAACTTATCACTATTGACCATAAACACACCATCTGTGAAGTTTGATACTTTGACCTTTAAGACAAAGACAAACACCCCTACCATCAAACCACCACATTTGTTCTAAAAATGTGTTACATTACATTCTATTTATCAAATATTTCATTTTAAACATTACAAAAATTCAAACTTTGAAAATTCATATCTTATTGAGATTTTGTCTTAATGAAATGATTAAAAATTAATTTAATTTTTTTTTCAATAATGTACACAATTATGTTTATTTCATGTTGAAAGTCTAAAATCATTTGAGTTTTTTTTTTAATATCATTATTCAATAACATTTCAATGACCATTTGTTTGAAAAAAAAAAGTTTAATAAATGCATAAGATTTTTGTTAATATAATATTACCTATTTTAGGTTATTTTCAGTTATTCTAAGATTATTTTTCATTGTTCCAAGTTATTTCACCTTACGTTATTTATGGCTATTTATGTTTATTCTCATTTTTTGGGTTATTTTTAGCTAAAAATATATAAAACAAAAAACCTAGGTTACTTTGCATTATTTTAAATTATTTTTTGGCTATTTTATGTTATTTTTTATTATTTTAAGCTATTTCACCTTAGGTTATTTTCGACTATTGTAAGTTATTTTTGGCTAATCTATGTTTTTTTGGTTATTATAAGCTATTTTATTTTAAGTTATTTGCGGTTATTATAAATTATTTGTGACTATTTTAAGTTATTTCACCTTATGCTATTATTGGCTATTTTGGGCTATATTACCATATGCTACTTGTGGCTATTCTATTGGTGGCTATTGTTGGTTATTCGATTGGTGGTTATTTTATTAGTGCATATATATATATATTATAGTGGTGGCTATCATTGCTTATTCTATTAATGGCTATTAGTACCTATTCCATTAGTGACTATTGGTGGCTATTTTAAGTTAAATTATCATAGGTTATTAATGGCTATTCTATTAGTGATTATTAATGGATATTAGTGGATATTGGTGGCTATTTTATTATAAGTTATTGTTGGATATTTTAGGCGATATTATCATAGGATATTGGTAGTTATTTTATTGTAAGTTATTTTAAATTATTTTCATAGGATATTATTAGCTATTCTAGGTTATTTTACCTTAAGCCATTGTATTTTATTTTATATTATTTTATTTATGATAAAATAATTTGTAATAACATAAAGTAGAATGACCTTGAATAACTTAACGTATAATTTGAAATAACATATATTAACTTAAAATAAAAAACCTATAATATTTTAAAGTAAAATAACGTATAATAATTTATAATAGATTATAATAGCTTATAATAACTTATAATAACTTGGGGTATAAATTAGAATAATTAAGGTAGCTTAAAATAATATAAGGCATATCATAAAGTAACATAGGGTATTTAAAACAACAACATAAAAATAAACCTATTTATCACAATAAATTATAATAGTAAATTATGTCAATTAGTAGTGAAACACAATGTTTACATAGTGATATTATAGTGAAATAACTTTAACCAGGGTGAAATCATTAAAATGCAAACAAACTTATTTCACTTTTGAGGTCCGATAGTGATTAGGTTAATGAATTACACCCCACTTTTGTAATAGTGCATGCACTATTCCTTTTAGGATATCTCATAAAACAGTTGGGCTCCATAACATATTTTTTGGAATTTGGCAGGGTATTGCATACCCTTTAACAAAATTTAAAAGGCAAGTAATACCTACATCATTTTTCAATAATATAGTAAATCATGAAACAAATTTAAATTTTTTTATTTTTTATTCCATGTTCACTATATGATGCTAAACATATTGATTTAAGGAAATGAGGGTGTTATAAAGTTTTTCACATTGATGTTAGAAGGTCCACTTGAACCAAGTTATGGAGTTTAAATGCAATACTTACATCATCTTGGGATATTTGCATTCAGTTTGAAACTTGGAAGGGTATTGCACAACCTTACCAAAACCTAGAAGCAATATAATACTCACATAATATTGTGACAATATCTTAAACTATGGTACAAATGAAGGTATTGTCAAGTTAGTCATATTGATGGTAAAAGGTAATGAAACTATCATTAAATTGAGGTTATTGTAATTACACATCAAAATTTTATTGAAGTGACTTTATACCATCAATGTGGCCAATATTGCAATACCTTCATGTACATATACCAACAATTTTGCATTTGTCCATTGAACAATCCTTATTATTTATGAGTTTGAAAATATCTTTCAAGTATATTTGATGTTGAATTAAAATTTTTAACATAATTTTTTACTAAATACTATATATTTAAGAATGCAAATGTTTTAATAAGGAAAATTCTATTTTCACACCTTTTTTGGCTAGATTCACACCTTTTTTGTTGGTCCGATTTTAAACAGAATAAATTTGAGTGCATGAGGAGCAGCCATGCACTGCGCGGTTCATGAAATCATGGGGTCACAAAATCGGACCGGCAAAAAAGGTGTGAATCTAGCCAAAAAAGGTGTGAAAATAGAATTTTCTTTTAATAAACCCACACGTTGATTAATTAGGTATATCATTATTTCATATATTGTAAATTAAATTTTACATTATTGTAAAAATTACATTGACCAAACATACAAAATATTAGGTAATTATATTTTAAAATTCAATTAAAACTCTTATTTCTAATCTTTAAACCCTAATTGAAGGAATTCAGGGTTACTGTTAAACAAATTTTTTTTTGTTCTATAAAAGGAAAAATTGGGGCATTATTGAAGCCAAATATTCAAACAAAAATAAATGAAACACAAACACAATTTACATCTTTGGGAAATTTTTAATTTTTTTTGAAAATTAAAGACATCATAACCAAATTACACTATACATAACAGTGGGTTTATGTATATTAAAATTACATTTAATATAAATTTTAATAAATTTTCATCTTATTTTGAATAAATATTAAGATATTATATATATTAAAATGAATAAAAAATATAATTTTATAATATTACTAAATATATATAGAGTTAAGTTATGTAACAATTAACCTACTAGACTATTACTCATGCTAAGCTAGGTTGTTTAATTTGGTTAATGTCGACACTTTAGTCAATCAAACAACCTTGGCTATGAACTTTTGTTGTAGTTGGTAATTTGTCTTGTGCTTATGCTTGCATCCATATGGTGTGAAAAATGTTCATCTTAACAAATATCCAATTTGCCTTTTTAATGGTCATCTAATTTTCATGCTCACAAAGAATCGATAAAAAATCACAAAAATACAATATTTTTATAATTAAAACTAGAATTAGAGCTAGAACTAAAAACTAAAAATTAAGAATTGTAACTAGAACTAAGTCCTGCCTATTATTATGGCCATTGATGAGGTTGTTACCTTAATTTTGTTGTTGCAAAATTTGCAAGGGATATGGTGTGATAATATCTTAATTTTGAACCAATTGATTAGGCAAATGAAGCCCCTATCACAACAACATCCATAATTTTATCATCAAATGTTATTAATGTTTTTCTTCAAATGGTCAATTCCTTCCATGATTACTGATGATGACAAGTTTTTCCAAACAAGTTTTTTAGAGGGATTTATGGGTTAGCTAGTCATTTGAAACAAACTTGTGTTACATGCATGCTTGAAATGATTCAAGCAATCAAAATTCAAAAACCGTAAGGGATGCAAAAAACCTAAGGAAAGATGATGGGCGCTTTCAAAATGGAGTGGAGGATTAGGAAAAAAATGTGTGTGTGGGTGGGTTTTCACCATTTTTGTTGACAATGATCTTTCAATGGATTGGGAATTTGAATTGTTGTTGTAAAAAGAGGAGAACATTTTGGAACACTATAGAAGTTAACTGGTTTTTTTTGTTAGGCTTTTTTTTGTATTATTCTTTTTTTTTCATTTGACAATGATGTTGTTACATTTTTAAAGGAAGGTGCACTAGGAAAAAAAACAAATTCTTTGTTGCTTGAATTTCAAGCATCACATTACTAATTTTTGTAGCCATTATTGTTGTTGCAGAGCATTTAAGCTGTTGCTATTACTATTGTGACTGCTTTGGAAACAAACTAAAGAATAAATATATAGGAAAAATGTCAGCCACCAATATGTCATACCTCTGGGCATGTAATTAATGTACTGCATCCTTGAATGCACCATCTTACAGGGTCAATATCACATACATCTTTGTGGATGGTGGATGATCCATGGCCCACAATAGCATGTTAGCATGGCTCATCACCTTCACACTACTGGTACTCCCATTTTCATTATATCTTGTAAGTAATCCATTATAAACAGAATGAACATAAAAATATAATTTAACACAACACCATCACATATGATTATTCAAATACTTCCATGAAGCTTCCAAGGCACAGTTGATTTCAAGCTAGAGCTTCAAACTTAGTTGATTTGAATCAATTGAGTTGGCTGGCAATGGATTTGGTCGGAAAGAAAAGTTTTTAATGAAGTTTCAAACTTGTGTTAATTTTATGGAGCTTTGAACATATTTGATTTGTTGAAGAATTGGATCTACAACTTGTAGTTTCATAGAGATCTTGAGAAAAGAAGACATGGGTATCAATTTGTAGAAAACTTGAGAAGAAGAGTTCTTGAACAAAGAAGGAATATGGGAACCCATTTGCATAGAAATTGAGAAAAAGTCTCTTGAGTAAATAAAATATGGGTATCCATTTGTAAAGAATTTGAGAAAGAAGTCTGATGACAAATCAAATCAATGGGTGTAACACACAAGTTATAAACCTATTAAGCAATATTAGTTACTAAAAGAAGGATTGCCTACTTTTGAGTCTATTAGAACCCCTTTACCCATCAAGTTGACACTCTTAATAATTATTTTTTGGAGTTTTAAATTCTCATTAAAAATAAAGTTCATAAAAAAAAATTTGCACTATACATAACCATGGGTTTATATATATAATTTTAATCCATTCTTATTTTAATTTAAATAAATATAAAGATATTATATGTATGAAATTGAATCAACAATATAATTCCATAATATAATAAATTATATACATAATATAATCAAGTAATGTGTTACTTGATATGTTACAAATAACAATATATTTATGTTATAATTTAATATACCAATATTATACATTAGAAAAAATAAAATTTATGTTAAAACGTATGTTATATATTTATGAATTATGAAATATTATTGACCTACTATATAATTATTTTAGCCTAGAAATAATTTATTATATGTCAAAAAAAATTAAATAAAATTTCAATCATACATAGGATTAATATATGGGAGAAATCATTTATTATTATTATGTGAACAATTAAAAATAGTAAAAGATCATGCGCTTTAAATTTTTTTAATAGAAAATAAAATCTTATTAAATTATAGACTTTATGTTTGTTTTTGTGAAATGAGTTAAAAAATTTAAGAAGGAAAACATTAAAAATTTACATCATTAAAGAAATGTTAAGCATGAATTTTAATTTTTTGATTTTGTCAAACTATGAATTTCTAACATTAAGTGTTAAATTTTACATTATACTCTAAACCCCTGTATCATCAATGTGAGCAATTTCACTTTACATTCATTTTTATATATGTTAAATCATATTGAAAGGTGAACAAATAATCTTGAAAACATGAACTTCATGATGTATTGGCGGGGAATCAAGTACTTAAAAAATATTTTTATGTTTCATTGTTAATAAATTATCATAAAATGATATGGGTATTGCATTTAAATTCCATAACTTTGTTCAAGTGACCTACCATCAATGTGACCAATTTTGCAATACTTTCATTTACTTGAATCAATATATATAACATGATATATTGAACATGGAATTTTAAAATTTAAAATTTTTAAATGTCATTTTGTTTCATGGTTCAGGATATTATTGTAATATGATGTGAGTATTGCTTTCCTTCTATGTTTTGATATTGTAATGTAATACCCTTCCAACTTTCAAAAGATATGTTACAAAACCCAAAGGATTTTTGGGATACCCTGTAAGGGGTATTGCATGTTTATTAAATATTCCTGGCCATTAGTAATACCCCTTTGATAGTTTAGACCAAAATAATTTAACCCATGGTGTTTACTGAATACCCCAAGCAGGGTATTGCTTTGCTTGTAGGTTTTGATAAGGCTATGAAATACCCTTCCAAGTTTCAAAAGACATGTTATGGAGCCCAATGTATTTTTGGGATAACTTGAAAGGGGTATTGTAGGTGTATTGAGTAGTTTTGGCCATGAACAATATTTCTCCAATAGCGTAGACCCATGGTGTTTAATTATAAAATACAACTAATGAGGGTATTGGTTTTTTTCTTGATTTTCATAAGGCTACATAATATCCCTCCACATGTCAAAAGATATGTTATGGAGCCCAATGTATTTCTGGGATATCTTAAGAAGGGTATTGCATGTTTAAGGAGTCCTTTTAGGCATGAACAATACCCCTCTAATATCCTAGACCGAAATAATTTAGCCTATGGTGTTACAATGTAGCCTAATGAGGGTATTACATTCCTTCTAGGTTTTGTTAGGGCTATGCAATACCTTTCCAAGTTTCAAAGAACATGATATGGTGCCCAAACTATTTCAAGGTCACCTAGAAAGGGGTATTGCACATTCATTGAATATTTTGTTTTATGAACTTGAGTATAATGTACATTAAATGCATTTAAATTGAATTGAAGTTTTGTATTGTTTTGATTATTCATTTGGTTTGCAATACCCCATGGAAAACTTTTTCTAAAAAGGAATTGCAATACCTTTATATAGGGTGTGTTAAATGCTTTAATCGTCCCCTTATTTATTTGTTTGAATGAACAAGACCAAGCTCCATGCAATACCTTCATTTTATTCTTTCCTCATCATTGTCAAGTGTTGGAGGTCTATTGGAGTGGCAACCATGTAGGTAGGTGTAGCCATGTGGGTGAGGTTTGGTAGGTACCTACTTAAAGTATTGGTAGGTAGGAAGGTGGAAGGACAAGTAGGTAGATAAATAGATGGGGGGTGGGTAGGTGGGTGGAGATGAACGTAGCACATTTTAAATTTATAGGTGAGTAGGTAGATGGGGAAGAGCCTACTTTTAATTAAAATATATAGGTGAGTAGGTCAGAGGGGGACA
>Ga0209208_10001276_pt1 | contig 35328 bp, 25 predicted proteins | sample S1TSphfallax_3_FD_187694 | JGI IMG/M metagenome (GOLD analysis project Ga0209208, IMG submission 187694) | Host-associated microbial communities from peat moss isolated from Minnesota, USA - S1T2_Fd - Sphagnum fallax MG (SPAdes) (version 2) | ecosystem: Host-associated > Plants > Peat moss >...
GGCTTGAGTACATTAACCCCCATTTGATAGAGGTTAAGGCTAAAAGGACTAGGGTTAATGTGATGTTCAATTTGCCTTGTAGGAGACAAAATGGAATGCTAGACTAGCCAATTATGGACAAGGAAACTTATCTAAGTCTCATCACAAGATAGACATGAATAAGAGTTAATGAAACCCCTCTTTAGACAAATGGACAAATGGGTCATTGGAGGAGGTAATGGATATAGTGGAAAGAGGAGGGAAAGAGGAACAAATTCCTTGCTTGGAGGGATAGTAGGTTATGGAACATACCTTTAATTTTGATTTCTAATAATCTAAATGGCAAGACCAAATCCAAAAAAATGGTCTCACCAGGCTATTGTTAGAGGAGGAGGATGTGATGGTTGTTTGGAATTTAGCAATGCAAAAACATGAATTGTTCATTACATTGCAATTGTTCAAGATGAAGATTGCAAAACTTACTCAAACCATACATACACTATGATGGTGTAATTAGTAATAGTTCCAATAGTAATGGTTTAAACATACACATCTTGAATTGAACATAAATTGTCTTGTTTTGAAAGATTTGAAGTTTATAAAACACAAGTTTGACTAGTTAATCCAACCACCCATTCTACCAAAATTTGCAAGCATTGTACACAATATAATCACTATGTGGATCACATGTTGAATTAAGATGGAATGTGAATTCAAGGAGGTCAACAATCAAGTTTTTATGTTTCAACGAAGTGGGGTTCACATCATGTTTACAACACCATTCTCACATTTCAAGAATGGTTGACAATGAATTTGTGTAGTTTATGTAATGGATGGGTTTTTACTAACATTATATATTTTTGAAGGTGAAAGATTATAAGATGACTACATCAAACTTTGCAAGCCAAGAATGTGTATGGCCATGCAAAAGAAGGTTTGGATACTTGTTTCATAATTCTCAAATGAACTGCAAAACCTCAAAAGTAAATTTGCACCCATCTCTAACCGCTAGCACAAGGTTAAAAATTCAAAGAATTAATTTCAATTTCATTCAAGTTTTTTGTAAACATGGCATTCTTCAAACCAATTGTCATATTCTAATTCTAGAATAACATGGTTCATATGCTACTCTACAAGCAATAGAGTTGGCACAACAATTTGGGTTAAATATGATTACATTGCTTTCACATACATTGCATGCATTATGCCCCTAAATGTAACCTTGCTTAAAGCATTTTGAAACATCATTCATAAACAAAATTTAAATGGTGCAATGGTAAAAAATAATTACACAAATTTAGACAATATTATAATGTATGGGTGGGTAGAATTTTTTTGAACCAATCATTGTCCAAACAAAACAATCATTGTCCAGATTTGGAATTAACCAAGGTTATAGGAAGTTAGTCTCCAAATACTAGGCCCATGGATGACAAAACCCAACCAAGTCAAGTGTACACAAAAAAAATAACAATAGGAAAAATGAAAAGCATTACATTTGTGATGAAAAAATTAATGTTAATCAATAGGGGGGGGAACAATATGCTACCAAAAAATTGTTGAATATTACAACAATAATGGATTATGTAATAGTTAGAGCCAAGGGGGGACACTAGTAAAAACTAAATAAAAATATGGAAGTAAAAATATAGGGTGTAATATATTGGTTATTGGGTAGAAATTACAAGTTAATTAGTTAAAAATAGGGTACATTTTATTCAAATAATCAATTTAATTATAATATAGAGTATGCAATAGTATGAAATAATATATTATAATTAATATAGGGTTGTTTTAATATGTATATATTAGAAAATTAGATAATAATAAGTTGATAAAAAATGGGTTGGACAATTATCTAATACCTCGCCTAAAAATGGTTGTTTGATGAAAGTATATCCCAAACTTTACACTAAGTGTTCTCCTTGGGAGTTAGAAATGATTTTAATTGCCATCTTTCACTTGAACACCAATATTATGTGGACATGCCAAGGAACCTTGTTATCATAAAAGGAAAAGTGCTTGAAAAACTTAATGAATTGGATATTAACTTGGATGAACATACTTCACAACCTTTTAAGGAATTTTAGAACTTGGCAAATTTGACTTACAAATCTTTGTCATTTATCAATTTGTTTTTTGCTATCACATTTACATGTAAGGAAAACAAGGGGTAGATAATTGTTAATGAACTATTCATAATCACATGTTGTAACATTTGATGAATGTTTAAGTACCATGCAACAAAAGGCACGGAACAAGAAATAATAAAAGAAATTAAGGAACATAAGCAAAAAGAAACAAAGGAAAATTTTGCTAGGCACATTCATAATTAAGGTACCCATAAGGATAGTCTAATGAAAAAAAATTGCAAAGAATTATTTTGGATTTTTATAAAAATTATGGCCTTATAATTATAATAAATTGTTATATGCTTATAATTAGAATGATGTCATGTTAAATTTTCATTTAAATTTTCAATAATAGATTGGATGTAATAAAGTTATCAATAAATTATCCCATCCAAGGGATGGAATTGTTCATTAGGGGTAGACAAAATGAAGAAGGTGCTTAAAAAAAGTTGGATTTTGTTGAACTTTAAGGATAACTTTAATATAAATGTCCTTTTGACTCCTTGTTTTAACTCCAAATTTCATTTTAAAGGAATAAAAAGGGATGCATTAAATAATGCAATTGATTTTAATGTTGTTTCATGGATAAACAATGCTTACATCTATATTTAACAATGTTCATTAAATGCATTTAATTAGATCATACATAGTACAATTTTTTGAAAGCTACATAATTCATTTAAAAAAAACTATTTGTTAATTTTATGAATTAAATGGGGTGCCTCCAAAGTCCTTTGTTTTGTTTTGTGTTTTGACAATTAACCAATTTGATTGTCCCATCACAAGAAAATAACAAAAAAGAATTGAAACTTTGGAAGCTTCCCAAAATATAAATTTCTATGTAAAGATAAATAGATTCATTTTCGACCCAAGTATATAGGTGAAGGCAAAAGCTTTGAGCAAACCATATGGGATAAAATTGAGGATTGTTAACATATGGTAAAAGTGCACATGCTAGGAGTGATAGGTTTGTATGGTAAGGATATATTTTTAATGGAAGACCTTCCCTTACTTTAGAGGGCCATAACTTGCATGCTATTTATGAAATTAGATGATTCAAAAGTTTATTAAAACACCCAAAGATGAGTTACAAATCACCTTTAAACTCCATCACCAATTTAATGTTGACCATGACATAGTTGTCTTTTGATACATTAAGTGTTCATTCGTAAGCATGTAAATATCCTAATCAAGGATGAATCAAACACTTTGATTTTAGTTGCACATGGACATTGTATTGAAATTATGAGTTTTTAAAAACATTTCCATAATGTGGGCATTTTCCTTCATTTTGAAATTAAAAAAAAATAATCCATACCCATTTTTTACCCCAAAAAAGGATATATGATAGGGGGATACTGGACCTTACCCATCTATTCAAAACATTAGTTTTTGTATAATAAGACTAACATCATGGAAATTTTTGAATGTTAATATACCCTTACCTAATGGGTAAATAAATTGAAAAAGAAAACCTTTATCCAAGGAGATATTAAAAGCAATATAACCACACAACACTACTATGAACATGGGATGCATCACATTAGATGTTTAGAAAGTGGCCATATAGGGCAAAAACTAGAATACTAGCAACAAGGCATGTTCTTACAAGTTGATAACAACCTTTAAATATTAACATAATGAAAGGGAAAGGGGGAGGATGGGAGGATGATGATTAAGACCAAAATAAATTAAATAAGAAGATCATAAACACAATTAAAATTAGGAAGGTCACAAATAAAATCCAAATGAGCTTAAATTTGATCAATGACGAAGAGGAACACAACACTTAAAACACATATCACAAATATGGTCATAATTAGAAACATGATAATAAGAATAAGAGCCCGAACCTAATGAACATTGACAAGAAACACCAAAACTTGTAACATAAACAATTCATCAACATGGTGAAATTAAGGAAGATCACGAACAAGTGAAAACCACAAATAAACATGATGAAGGGTTTATGGAGATCACATACATAATGACAATTAGGAAAATCATGAACATGAACAATAGAGTGAAAACAAATTGGACCAAAATGGGCCATACATGCAATGTTTTTGTAAGTGATGAAATGTAATCAAAGATTATATGATAATTGAGTTGAATATTTTATATTTTAAAATTTGGACTCAAATATGTGTGGTAGTTTAATATGTGTAATGTAATGCATAATGCATTTTTGCAATTAAAAATGGTTACATAGTATACTTGGATTCTTAAATATGTAAATATGTCACTTAACAAATCATGTGGATTTTGTTTTCAATGAAAAAGATTCTCAAATTTTAAATCGTATGAATTAATGAAACTTATTGTATACAACATTTGGAGATCAATATTTGAGATTTTTTTTTCACACGTGCATTTAAAAAACATTAAAAAAACATTTCTATAATGGACATAAAAATGAGAAAAAAAAATCTTAAGAAAAAATATGTTTGTATTATTAATATGAGGAATGGTGTGAAACCAATGATTTAAATTGCTACCACATAAAACTTAATGAACATTTACCAATTTCCTTATTTGAACATAATTATGATTTGAAAGTAAATAAATAATGGTGAAAAAAAATTCACATATGTTCCAATATATATATATATATATATATATATAGTTTCGAAAATGAAAATTAGGCTAAACCTTGAAATTGTGAGAGAGCCAATAAAGGGATTGCAAAAGTTATGTATCATGTGTGGATTATGCATGTAGTGAAATTGGTTGACCACATTGTGATTTCACCCAAGTCGACTAACACTTGTAAGGAAGAGGAACAATGAATTTTTATAGGACCACGAGTAAACAAAAAATGGAAAAGTGTAAAACCGACTCAACACGACCGAAAAGATGATAGCATTGCTTCCCATTCCTTAACAAGATTTTGCATTTTCAAAACCCATCCTCTATCATGATTACATATGTAGAAACCTCACTTTTAGTTAAATCTATGTTGCACATAAGATGTGAATGTTAATAAATTAAAAAAAATCGCCTTCATCCATTTTGGTAACATGATAAGTGTCATCCATTTCTTAGTGTTGGACTATCTATTTGTAAGGTGTGAAGTGGATAACAAACAAAGAACATAAGTAATATGTCAAAAAACCTTGTTTCTTAATATGAAGAACACCTTAAGTAAAATGAAAAAATGATGTGAAACAAATCCAATTTTTTTGTTAAAATCTCCTTGTAATTTGCATGTCATTTGCATGCAAATGCAATTAGTAAGGCAACCTTTAAAAACAATTCTTGAAGCATTAATTTGAAGAATCTCATTGGTAAAAAAAAAAGTCTTTGCATTTAAGGATAAACCTATGATGTTATTTAACTGCTTGTTTGTTGAAGTTAATTCCTCAAAACAATTTAAAGCTCTTATTCTAACAATATCATTGGTCATATATGTTTTTTATTATCCCTAGGCATAAACCTACTCCACATACCCTATATATTTTTGTATATTTTTAACAGTAATCTGACAACCTTGTTTGTATGTACAAACATGGTTTGACGCACCCCCAAGCTCCTTGATGCATTCAACTGCGAGCCTAAAGGTGAAGACATCAGAAGGAGAAGAAGCTGGGTTATACTCTCTGGTTCACAACACTTTGGGAGTAGAGGGGTGTTTTGAAGATCTGGGATGAGGACTAAGAAGATTGACAAGCAATTCAATTACTCACATGGACTTGCACAAACCAAACAATAGGTCGGTTAGTGCGTAGTTGGAGTGCTTTGGTGCATAGATCAGCCATGGGCAAACACGGACTCATAAGACTCACCACAACCCGAACTTGGGGGAAGCCACCACCTTCCTCCTTATAGTATTCTCTATGCATGGCCACAAGGCTAGCACCCAAATGTCATTTTGTCCCATGACTCCCAAGTTGGAGTCCCGAAATTCCCAAAATTGGGACCTTACAACTTTGCAAGCCCATAATTTTGTGTGTAGACCTCCAATTGAGGTGAGGTGTGAAGCAAAGTTGTAGCCCTTAGGAGCTTTCCAATGGCATGTGGCATGCCACCTATGCACAAGGAAATTGGGGCGATTCCTGACTTTTAGTGGTTGAGAGTCAAACTGCCAATTTGACTATTGACCTTCTTTTGGCCATAACTTATGTTTCAAGAACCCACATGGGTCATGCAAGCCCATTTTAGACATTTATGTTTCAATAGATTTTCAATGATATAAAGAACTTTTCAATTCAATGGGTTTTGATTCCTAAAATTGCTCTTTAAAAATTCCGGAGTCCATTGGGATTTTAACTCCCAAAGTGGGAGCTCACTTGTGAATGTGGGGGTTCATTTTTTCACACTTTCTCACACTCCTGGGAACATGAAATGTGATTTCGACTTCACTCTTGACTCACACCTTCGCAAGCCCTTGCCTTGGTCGCGAGGCCAAATCTAAGGTCGTGACAAGATTGTTTGCTTTGATTTTCCAAGTGAAGACCCTTAATCCCTTCACATATCTCCCACATTTTTGAATGGATTTGAACAATCTAAATTGTTGTAAGTGCACCAAGAAAAGTTCTACATGATATCTTTGAACTTTAGATTAATGTTGGGACGATAAATATAAATACACATATACCTATCATATTAAATTCAATAAGTGTAAATGAATTCACTTACCTTGCCAAATTTTTGGCAATTATACCTACTTTACCCATAGTGTAAATATGCATTTCTACACTTACATGGGGAAATTGTAAAAAAAATGCAATTACATATACATAACCATGTGTAAATGTTTTGGCAAACTAAATGTATATATTATATTCTTTTAATGACTACCATAGTACCTTTACCATTTTGACATCTTCATGATGAATATTTATTTATTTATCACTTTCATAATAAAAATAAATTTTGAAAACAAATTCCTACAATTGAGGTGAGAAAAAAATTGCCAAGTAATTTCACACTCCTTAGGCACACCACACCATCAGGCTTTAGGGCAAGTAGTTAATGGTAATGTCAAACAAACTTCTAAGACTTTTGGCATTGCAAGTAATTGATTTTGAAAAAAATCAACATTTATTGAAAATAATTTAATTATTTCCAAAATGGTACATGTATTACATTATATCTATTTGCAATTCATATTAATTGGTTGTAGATGCATCTCGTGGTTTTTTTTCCATGGACCACTTTGATTGGCCCTTCACAAAAATCTAATACTTTTAATCATCCTCAAATAGATGCTTTTACTACCAATAAGGTATGTGGAAGTGTTTCCTTTAACCCACCTATATACAAATACAAGCCTGCACTTTTGGCCAAAGGATACGAGACAAATTGTGGTGTTATTGAGAATATCAGCAAACTTCAGGTTGTTTTTGTTCATTATTGAACAACCTGAAGTTTGCTGATTAATAATTTTTTTTTTGTGAATATGTTTTTGCACATGTCGGGATTGAAAACAGTGTTGAATGTCAAGGAGTCAAGACCCATCAAGAAGTAGATCTCCCCAATCGCTTGCAGTGCTCCTCCCTCCCGTCTTCAAGTTACAATCAGATTGAATTTTGCATAAACTTTGATGACACAAATGAGTCTCCACTGCAAATCAATGATGCTGTTGATCAACCAATGCATATTCTTTCTCAAGCTTTTTTAGGTTGGGAGGTACTAGGTACTGTTCCTTTTTGATGGTGGAACTGAACTTTTGTGCACAAAACGAAGTCTACTACCTCCATGGCCTGGAAATTGGAGCTTGGACTATTGCTTGTGTTTCATACTTTGTTTGGTTCTAGCACAGCAATTGTGGATTTTCTACAGTCCAAAAGACTCAACAAGCTGCCAACTCAATTTTCACCCACGTCAGATGAGGAAACCTGCATGATAGTAATCCATTTGTGTCAAATACCTGATGTACATGTGGGGATCCTGCGTTAGCCCATGCAATTCAAATGAAGAATGATGTCACATGGATGCAACCTTACAAAACTTTATTAATAAACACACTGTGGAAAATGTACAAAGGAATAAGAAAAGGGAAAAGAGAGAATTTAGAGGACGTCAAAGTTAGCTCAAGCTAGATGTCAAAATCTCTCACCAACATCTCTGTCACAATGTTGTAATCACTCATCTTCGTACCGCATACAGGAGGCATCATGTGCAAACAAATTGTGTAGAATTTTAGTCATTCTGTAGTACCATTCAACATCTCACTGTTGGGATAATTTACTTTCTTTTGATGAGTCCTCGCTGCAAGTTAGAATATTTCAGAATATTCTAAAAGAATCTTCAATTTCATTCACAAAAGTTTTGATTTTTCCGAAACTTTAACATTTCTAGAAAATAATATAATTAATGCTAAGGCCGCCAAGGTACTATGGTAGCTCAAAATTCAGTAATGCTTGGGTCACTAATTGTTTGTGGCCAGAGTGAACCAACAGCCACCAGTGCACCATGATGGATGAATGTTGGGGGCCCATGGTGAACCAGCACCCACCAGTGTACCATCCACTGGATGCCCATTATTACTCAGTTGTGGATGAACCTCAACTGAGATAATTTTGGTTTCACTTTGGTAACCAATTCTGTAGGAAATAGCTCTCATACATACGTAGGTAGGAAAATAGGTAACTACTATGTATGTAGATGGTTTATACATATGTAAGGGGTGTTTTTACTACCTACTAACGACCTGCTTGTGAGTTGTTAGTAGGCAGGTAGGAAAAATAAAGCAACTGAACTAATCACCATGGTTAGCTAGTGAACTGAAACCCAACAGCAAACTCTTTTCTGACCACTTATCATTCATCCTTCATGGTGCACTGGTGGGTGCTGGTTCAGTGTGGCTGATGTTGGTGTGGCAAAGAAGTACCTCTCCAATGGGTTGCAGTTCCTTAGCTAACCATGATGGTTAGCTTGGTTGTTGTTTTTACCAGTGTTGGGCGGTTCTACTTTATTGTGAGAACTGTTGGTTCTGGCTTTCATATGCCATTGTTAGAACGGACCCGCTTCTCTCAAAGACTTTTTTTTAAGGCTAGTGAGAACCAGCTAGGGTATCAGAATTTTAATTTTTCCTTAATCACCCGGTTCTCAAATGTGCTGATTCTCACAAATTATCGTATTCATGCAACCTTTTCAAATTTCTATCTGGCAGTCCAGGTTTTAACACAATGGTATAATGAATTGATTGTACACACATAGTTGTGTAACCAGTGGTCTGTTTTGTAGCTGAAGCTTATGTGTAGGGTGGGCTTTGCTTGTGCACGTATGCGAAGGAGAGAGAACATTTTAAGTGAGAGAGAGCGTGTGACGAGAGAAGAGACAGACACACACAAACTCCATAGTTGTGCATGTTGATGATGGCAAAGCACATATGGTAGCAAGTAATTTTTCTTTGGTGCTTTGAATTTTGCATGACTGATTTTTCATTCGAAAATTGAGCTTTTGTACCAAGGGTTTTGATTGTTCTTAATTTGTGGATTCCTACAATAATCTAGAAATGGTTTGATGTTGGTGGAAATTGTTATGTTTCACATTTGGAAAATAAGAAGACCATGATGAAATGAGGCACATTTACAATAGTGGAAACTTTTGATAATGCATTATTTATTTTAGTTTCTTTTGTTGTGTGTGCCTTCATATTGCACCCTTTCAATGAAAATGGATACTTGTAACAATTTTTTAGCTTTAGGGTTTTGAGTGTGAACATAAAGTAATTTTAGGGTTTTTCAATGAAACATGTTTTCTTTTATGTTGGTGGTTGGAAGTTTTTGCTCTCGATGGCATGGAGGCAAGGAAGGTTGAAGAATGGAGATGTGTCAATATTTAGTAGCATTGAAACTTTAGTGTTGTTTTTTTTTTGTTTGGTATGTATGTGTTATGGCTGGACACATGATGATGGTGTGGCAAGGGAGTTGTTAGGGGAGGTGCATTCGGTGGAGATTTCATGGAGCAATGACAGAAGGATTTGTTGCAAAAAGATAAATATGTAAGTTTTTGTTTTGTAAGTAGGGAAAGTTGTGGGAGTGAGTTTTTTTTTTAGATCTTTGTCTTGAAGGAAACTACAAGATAATCCGTTGCACAATGTACTCAAGGAGGTAGAGTATCTATCTTAAAACTGGATTTGATGGTTGAGCAAGGGGAATGATGAGAAGTGTTAAAGGTTTTGAGAGCGGCCAACAACTCTTTTCAAAAATTTGTGTTTGGGTTTTATTCGTATTTGGGTTTTATTGTCTTGCTTTTCAAAAGCAAGTACCTTGATTTTGGGAACTCTGAAGGACTACAATAGTCCATTGAATCTATAAGGTCGATCACACGAAGGATGGGTGTAGTTCTTTGTAAGGATTCTTGAAGTAGTGACTGGGGGAAATCAATGTGTTGTATTCTTATCTTTTGTTTTGTCAAATGGAGCGATGGTTTCAAGGAAACCGGATCGTGTGATTTGTGTGGGCAGAGGGATTTACATTACCATATGTAAGCTAGAACTAGAGTTCCTGTGGAAATCCAATGTGGTCTTGGATTTGTGTGGGTTTGAAGACTTTGAAAAGAGAGGCTAGTGGGCTCAAGAAAGTGAGATTAGAGCGATTTGACCCCTTGAAAACCTCAAGCTTCTCTATGACGAAGAAGGTGATTTCTTTGCTGGTTTCTAGACAAAATTTAGGTGGCCATTAGCTTAGGCTAGTGTGAAATTTGAAAAGTGTATTTGCCATTCAATATATATGTGTTTTGCATTTTGTTTGTTTGTGCCCTTGTTTTTTTTGTCACATACTCATATGTTAATCAATGAAAGAGGTGTTTATGCATGGGCTAATTTGATAAAACCAACTTCACCTTATTGATTAGGCAATTATTTCAAGTTCTCAAGGTTTGAGTGTTTCCAACTATGTTCATATTAACATTTAGTTCAAAAGCTGTTAATAAATAGTACAAAAAATTACTTAATAAAATTTCATGCATGCATTGGGTCTATGCCACATCTTCATTTGGTTGAATCTTTTGTTTAATGAATAAGAACAAGTTTATGTAATCCAATGGATTTTGGAAATACACTTTTCATATAGAAGATGTCAAGACTCGAAAACAAGGGTTGGTAATATTGTTTGAAAATCAAGGATGATGTGAATCATAACAATTGACCCTTCAAGGCTCAAGCATGCCATTTGTGTGGGATTTGCATTTACATTTGACATTGAACTATCTAAAGAATATATTTTTGCAAAACAATGAACTCATCCCATAAATCCACCATCCCAATAGAACAAATATGTTTGCATTAGAATTTAGAAAAAAGAAATTTGGAAGGTGCTTATTTTTGGCTTGGGCTAGATCACATCCTTAATTTATATGAGAAAATTTGGCTATATTAATTAAGATAGTCACCTCCCCACATTAATTAATTTGAAGCCCTACAATGCATGAACTTCATTAAGTACTTTCATCCACATAAAAGTTACAAAATCCAACATCATGAACCTTTATGACCATCATACATTGAAGGCCTAATTATCCATTATGGCAATGCCATAACATTTGTGCAAATAATCCTTTTGGAATGAACATGTATAATGATTGACACTTCTATTCACGTTCTTTGAAGATGATGGGTTTACTTTCAAGACATTTGACATTGGGAATCACTATTTCACATCTTGGATTTGACTTGAAAGCTAGAAGGTTCAAATTGGGTTTTTAGAAACCTTCTATAATTTGCTGTGTTCGTTTTGGGGAATGAAGTGGAAACTTCATGTGATGTTTTTGGTTTCTAGTCCAAAAGCAAGATTTTGTACCATTCACCTCCATCAAAAAGGATTTCATCACAACCACCAACCCTTATGTGGGGAGACTTCTTTGACATCAGCATCCCTTTAAGATTCATGGGATCCAACGCCTTCAACATGTCATGATGATCAAGGAGTCATGCAACTCATACTGTTAGATGGATATTTAATGCCACTAAATAATGTTAGATGGACAAACATCTGGGGGAGGTTTTATGTTGTATCCACTATTTAGGTGAAACTTGTCAAAGTGGTAACGATGAATGTCTATAACACAATCCTTTAGAAGCTCCTAATCAAGGTTTATGAATTAGCAAAGGATGTAATTTAGTCGAAGTCACAAGGTACACTAATAGGTCCTTCCTTACAACTATGAGTTCAAGAATTAGTTTAGAATGTGAATTAGTCACATTCTGAAATGAAATTAGTCAAAACAAGCAGACCAACTAATAAACCTAATCTATATCATCAAGCTTCCATGATACTGAATGTGAGTAAACTCCTGAGCAAAAAAGCCTCTGATTTGTGGATCAACAAATTGTACCAATACAGGTCTAGAGTTGTGTTGGTGTGGGTCTCACAAGCCAAAATGTTTCGTTGGAATGTCATCTTCAAAGTTAGGAGGGTTGGATGGGTGGGGGCACTGAATCATTTGTAAATGTTGAAATTTTACATGCAGCTAGACACTCAAAAAGGAATTGGAGAAAGACCATTTGGATTTGAGAGAAAGTTGCCATTTGCTCACCTAAAAGGCCTCAGAGCAAAGCACTGATTTCAACTTTAAAACTCAGAATTGTCTGGGTATGTACTATGTACCCTCAATCTTCTAGACAGAGGAGGATCAACTACCACACCTCGTTTCACCCTGCAAACTCAGAAGGAATTATTTAGGTAGATCCTCAATCTTTTCAACAAAGGAGACTAGCAAAATCTAGAACTGTTGCAGATAGATGGTGCAAATTTTGCAGCACTGACAATTGCATCTTGTCAGTAAGAGCCTGTTCATAAACCCAAAACCCTAAAGCATAGAGAAGGATCATCAATGAATAATACTCTCCAGATGAAACAGTCTTAGACCTCAGCAAGAAAGTAGCTGCCAGCTATATGACCTATATCCTCCATCACACCCAAGGTTCACAAGCTTCTCCTTCCTTCTTGATGTTGATCAATCTTGAAACCCCTTGCAGCAACAAGTTCCAATATCTCTGTATCAAGTCAATGAACACTTAATAAAGGTCTATAAAAAAATCAGCATAAACACTGGCTTCCTGAACTATATGTCATTTGCACCCTCCTGTATGAATCAAAAACTCTCCCAGTGGTACCTCTCAAATGCCAATCTCAAGTAATCACCAAGTACTGCTGTGCTGTGGACAAACCAACATGCAACATGTAGCACATTGTGACAATTCACACAAGTGAGAATACACTGACATTTTAATTGAGCTAGCAGAGGACCAAGCTTCTGTCAAACCAATGGTGGTTGGTTACTATGATGCACTCCAGGGTATTCTCCAAACGTTGTGGGGAGGAAGGCTCGCCTGAAATGGTTGAGATGTAAGGATTGCTGAAGTCAATCACAATGACAAGAGTATGATCAATAACTTTAGCGCTTGAGAAAGATGCACATGCCATAGCCTTATTATATGGAATCAAACATGTCACACAATGTCATGAACGAATCAGAATATGTGTCACTGCCTCTATGTTTATATTGTCTCAACAAAGGCAATAAAATATGTGTAAAACTACCGCAATCTCTGTGCATGTGTAGAAAGGTGGATACCAAGCAAGTGGTGATCATACTCATTACCTCAAATGTTCCACTGTACAAATAGATCTCTTTCTTGGACTCTGACTTTTGCATTATGAGGAATTTATAGCCACAGCTTCCTGCCAGATGAGATGCTTGACATGCTCCACTGTGAGGTTGGGCAAATAAGTATCAAAATCAAATGTCAAGTAGCAGTTGGGCTCATCACTAGGATCATGAAGAGCAGAAAGGTACGGATGTGCCAGAGCCTCCTCAGCTGTGATCCTTCTAGTTGGGTTGAATTGCAGCATCTTCTCAGCCAAGTCACAAGCAACAGTGGTTGTCTGTGGGAACCTAGAAGCCAATGGTTTTCGCTCTTGACCTACCAAAGCACTCTTTATTCGTACTCGAGCCTCTGGACTTTGCAAAAACAATAAATCTGACTCATCAGGTGTTCCCAAGAGTTCAGTGATAAGCTTCAAGTGATTGACAGGATGCTCTTGTTGTGACCGAGTTGGAAACAAAGGCTCTCCTGTCAGCATCTCCATAAAAATGCAACCAACTGACCACATGTCTACTGCAGCACTGTATGAGTGACTCCCGAGAAGAAGCTCAGGAGCTCGGTATGGCCGTGTGACTACATACTCTGTGAGAAAATCATCTTCACAAGAAGTTCGTGCTAGACCGAAATCACAAATCTTCAGCAAACAGTCACTGTAGTTGATGAGGATATTGCTTGGCTTCAGATCTCGATGCAGAATATTGGCAGAATGGATATACTTCAGCCCCCTGAGAAGCTGATACAAAAGGAACTGGCACTGATATTCGTCCAGCTTTGTTGTTCTCAGCACATCGTGAAGGTCTGTGTCCATGAGCTCATTTGCAATGTAAGCATCATGGAAATCCTCTATTGACGCAGGAACAACAATATCCTTGATTGGAATAATGTTGTCATGATTTGTGTGCCTGAGGAGTAGAATCTCTCTGAGAGTGCGCCTTGCTAATGTGTTGTTCTGGAAAGCACTCACTATCTTCTTGATGGCTACTTTCTCCCCAGTTTTGGAATTGGTGAAGGCACAGACATCACCATATGCACCTCGACCAACAGGGCCGATGAGAATGTATTTGCTATAAACCTCAAACACATCCTCTCGCACATGGTACCTCGTGAGGTTGCAACTTGTTGTGGTTCCTTGTAGCAACTCCTTGTGTGTGTGTGTGTCTGTCTGCTGGCTGTCAATCGTGCAAGAGCTGACCTTGGTCTCCAACATGTTGGATTTGTTACAGGTAAGAGAAGAATGGTGGAGGAGCTTTCAGATTTGTCAAATAGTGCCAATCTGCTGTCCAGAAGAATTTTCCTCCTCCTCGTAACAATTCACCACAATTGATAAGACGTACCCCACTGTCTTGTGTTTAATTCCTGGATCTTCTCTCTAAAAGGAAAGCATTTGTGGCTTCTCACTTTGCTGCAACGTGAAATGAAGAAGCTTCAGAGGAGGAGGCAACACGCAACAACAAATGAAGGAGGCATATGAATTCTCACTTGCTCGCGAGAGAGATCAAAACACCTAGAGATTTTGACCTCGTTGGTGCGCCATCCGCAGTAGCAGGAAGAAGGAATAAATAGGGGCAAGCAACAACAGCAAGAGCAGCCCAGGGAAAAAGAGAAACAGGAAGAACAAGGAAACAAAACACACAGCTGTAAAAGAAACTCACTGTTGACGGCAAACGCGGAGTCCTGAAGACGATCCCAAAGCTCTGCGAAGCACCACAACCACTACGACGGCCAAGACGCCCGCATACACAAGAGCAACGTCACTGTCCCCACCTGAAGAAAATACGTGTCAGAAAGCGAGAGATTTCTCTCGCACTTGCTTAAGATGATGAGCAACGATGAAGGAGTTTCCAGCCCGCTGTCTGTCGTGACGACACAAGACAGCAGCGACACACGAGATTTCTCTCTCGAAGACTACGGAACCGAAATTCGAAGTCTGGAATCCCAATCTCTTTCCTCTTACTTACGCGGGAAGAACTCGCGGACTAAAATAATCTCCGACAACAGACAAACACACGATTTGCCCACCAAAAAAAATCCAAGCTGTAATATTCAAGCCTCTTTCTTTTCTCTCTCACAGGCACAAACGCTTTCCCTCTCTCTCTCTTTCTCTCACGCACTAAGCTCTTCTTTCCAATCAAACCAAGACATCCGATCCAACCATGTAAGCTTGAAATCGCCCGTGCAAAGGCACAAAACTTCTGGACGATCGTAGACCGCTCTAGGATCCTTCCTTGTCGCGGAAATAGGGGTAGCAGAGAGTAGATAGAGAAGCTGGCCCCACGAGAAAGCTGCCAGGCTACCCAAATCAGATGGACGTTTTGTTGTCTCCACGCCCATGTGTCGGTGTTATAAATAGCAAAGGGCAGAGCTTGGAACGTCTTGCGAACTTCGAGGAGCAGGAAATGACAAAACGGACCGACCCATGATCATCATCGTCATCAGAGAGAGATGCGCATCTTGCTGTTTCTTCTTACCTCTTGTCAAAAATTGTGCTTATAGGTCTCTCTATCGCAGATGACTGACTCTCTCCAGAGTCCAGACTCCATACACACGCCCCACCTTTGAGACCGTTCCGAAACAGACGGACACAATTTGAATGCTTTTGCTGCGATTTCACTTGCTGTTTCATGCTGCTCTCCAGTTCTCTGCTTCTGGGGTCTCGAGTAGCTGTGCTGGTGTCGTGAACAAAACGGCATCGAACCCAAGCTTTTTTCCATGTTCGAAACCTGTGAAATCTTCTTAGCTTCCAAAACCCAAATTCCTGGTTAGACACGCAATCCTCGTCGAAGATTCACGCACGCAATCGTCCTTTCTTCCATGAAACCCTAATCCTAATGTGACGGAAAGAAGACGACGACGACGAGTGTCGTGCATATTCCCTCTTGCCTGCGGAGAGAGAAGAGGATCCGTATGCCGTTACGTCAGGAAGGCATGACACTTGGAATGCTGATTTGTCGAAGCAACAACAACACAGCCGTGAACTAGATTTTTTTCGGAGGGATAAGAATTTGCACACACCCTTTTGGGAAGAATCTTTCTGCAAAGGCTTCAAGCATGAAGCTGGGAGTGGCATGGAGAAATATCAAGAACTACGTGAAGCACGACTTGAAAGAGATTGCATTCCCGTCGGCCATGCCTAATCCTCCTTCCTTTAAGCCCAAGCTCTATCGGAAGCTCACTCTCAGAGATTTCTTCGAGGTATTGGTTTGGAAACTGTTCTACGAGTCTCTAGTCCTCCAGTAATCGAGAGAGAGTGGTTGATTTTGAGCTTGCATCAGTTCCGGTTGGATTTTGATCTTGGACCATCTACATCTGTATTTTTTCTTCTGGTTATTGCATTGCAAGCCGTTCTTAAGAGCCACAGATTCTTGGTGCTGGAGAGTGGATGAGTTGAGCTTGCATCAGTTCAGGCTTCTTTGTTGTTAGCTTCGAAACCTGTTTTCCAGTGCAATGACGTTGTTGTTGCTCTGATATTGCAGATAGTGCGGAAATCAACAACTCTGTATGCAAAGAGTTGGACTCGTGCAGGAATCAGCAAAGAGGAGTGGAAGGAATTGGGGCTTGTGGAAGAAGATGATCCTGAGGTGGCTCAGAAGAAGGAACCAGATGAGCCATCAAGTGTAGAAGAAATTGGTATGCTTCTGATTCACATTTCTTCTGTGAAGATTTCTTTCAGCAATGTGAATTCATGTGTGTACTGTGGGATGTGAAAGAGGATGTAGCAACTAGGGTTTGAAGCTCAAGGATTTGTGAGAGGCAAGGTGTGTGCATGTGTGCAGATGCTAGAAGCACAAAATGAGTTAGGATTGGAGCTCTAAGATCCACACCTTTGTGTTTGAAGGGCAAATAACCACCCTCACTCCTGTGCCCTCAAACAAAGGATTCCTGTCTTGTAGATCACTTTGTGTATGTAGAGAAAAAAAGGTCATGTTAAACCTATACAGTATGTGTGTGTGTGTTTGGGTTTGCAGCTTTGGCAGCAAGAGCTGGTGCTGAGCATATACGACCTGCACTCCAGCGCTTGTACATGACAAGAGCAACAGCATATCGGGATGCACTGAAGAGTTTTGTTGAGGGATATCAGGAAGGTATAGCAGAAGTACTTGCTGAGAAGAAAAAACCCACAGAACACCCAGGGAGTACAGAGGCAAAGGTCAAAGTAACAGAGAGGCACAATGTACATACCTCAAACTCAAAACCCTGATGATGCTACAAAGGAGGAATTCACTAAATTATAGTGGGGAGGGATCATCAGGGGTTGGATAATCAGCAGGACAAGCCTCAAGCAAGTGTGATGCTTTGGACCGAGAGAGAGGGAGGATCAAAGCACATGCTGACTGGTGATGATGTGAGAGAATATTCACACCATGAGCACTATTCCATGCACAACCCCTCTTATAGGTCAATGAAGAGGAGTGCACATGAAAGTTCAATTCTGTGCCTTATCTCAGGATGACACAACAGGATGGACATGAGGATCAACAACTCTGGAAGGTATGTACTACTCCAACAACTTGGTGAGATCTCATTGGTGCAGCTGAAGGGATCTTTAGCAATGGATTAGGATGCTCTTCCCCATATACAGATGCCTCAGTTTCATGGAAACCTCTTGCACTCTGCCATGCTACTCATCCATACCCTCCATACCAAAGTGGCGAACTAGAAGACACCTGCATTTTGAGATGCTCAGATTTGGAAAATTTGCTTGCTTATGTCCTTCAATCCTTACAAGATTTTGGTCTCCTTCCATTGTGTACTATGGGAGTATCTGAATCTTTATGTCAAGATTTGTTTCTGTTCTAGGGAAAGTGCTAAGGGCTTTGAGCCTCTTGGAAGTCCATAAGACCTTGAGTAGTGATTGTAATTGTTGCAATTTTCAAAGCTTTACTAATCCTCACTTTGGTCATGTAATTTTCACCAACCTAGACATTCTTTCAAGGCCTAATTTGATTGATTCTTTCTTGTAGAGTTATGAAGTTTAGGTCTTTCCTGAATTGGATGTCTCTTCAAGAAGCTATTGATAGAGGTCTTAACAAATTTGTTGTTTAGCAACAAGAGATCTTATGGGTACATGGAATGTTTTGTGATTGAAAATCCAAAGTCAGTAGCTTTGTCAAGTTAAAAGTCCTAATCTTTGCCCCTTAGCCATGATGGCCTCTTGGGTCCTTTCTCTTCTGTTGATTGCATACACCTCAGAAAATTCAGGTGTTGAAAATGTTGCGTTCATTTGTAACAAGCATTATGGTGCCTCTGTGTCCGTGGAATAATTCTCTTGAAGGTGCTTATCTGAAGTTTAGTTTGTCAGAATTTGAAGACTTCATAGTTATTCCAATCCTCTTAACAAGTTCAACACAGAGTGTGGCCTCCCTCCTTGTCCTCCTTTTCTTTGTGTGGTTTGGAGGTTGCACAAAAACCCCATGAAAACTAAAATTACTAATGTAGCTAGTTCTCCTTTTCTCACAAGATTTTAAAATTGCTAAGCTCCTTTTATGAACCAACTTGCCAATGATGAATAACTTGTGGGTGGCCTAGTTACAAGAAGCTGTTGTCCTTGCCAAAAATAGTTGTTTCTTAAAGACTCCTCAAGAGTAGTTGATGATCAAGTCCTTGAATCATTGTAAGAGAAGGCAAATCTCCTCCTCAAGTTGTTGCATTCTTTTGATTTCTCAACTCTCTATAACAAGATCAACCTATCAGACTTGAGAGAACTAGAATGAGAGTTATATTGAATATAGTTTTTGATAGGATGCATAGGTCTCATCATTTTAGTTTTTTTAATTGGTTGTTGAATGTTCTTGATATCCCTTCATTCTCCAACTTCATGTATTTAGACAAGGACTTTATTATCAGTGGCATACCCTAAGTCATTTTGTGAACTTGATTGTACGTGTGATGGCTTTTCTTACAAGTTTTTTGATTTAACAATATGCCAAGATTCCTAAGGCTTTTAAGCATTGAGATATTTGACAAGTGCACTCAGCCAGAACGTGCATACAAATCCCATTCTTTTCTATCATTTTCCTTAATTACCTTTCCCCTTCTCTTTCTTCTTGGGGATTTTGGTTTTCTCTTTCAATTTTAAGGTTTGTTATTCTAGCCAGTGTCATGGTTGAGTTTCCCATTACTGCCAATTTTGTCACAGAAATTTATTAGATTGGTTAATGTTTGGTGTTAATGAAGTCAGGGGGGGAGTTCTGGTAGGTGACTGATACCATAGATGTTGCTGTTGAAGGTAACTCAACATGCATGTGGCTGTCACTATCTTTCAAACTGCTCCTTGACTTTGTTTTGTTGGTCATGTTTCCTCTTTTCTTTAGGGTTGGGGTTCCACTTTTTCATGCTTGCTGATTGGTTGCAATTATGTTGTCAGTTCTGAAAAATCAGATTTTCCTAGTGTATTTGTAGGGTACCTTATATTTGTGAAAAACCTTCTTAGAAAAGAGAGGGATCTTACACCTACTGCTTAAGAGTTGGAGGGATTCCTCCCACTCTTAAGGAGTAGGTGTAAGAACCCTCCCCTCCTATGCCTTGTGATCTATCTCTGTTTAGGTTTGCCTTGTGTTGTACAATTGGTTTGTTTAGGTTCACCCTTGTGTTGTAGATTCAGTTTGTTTGGGTTCACCTTGTGCTGTACAATTGCTAAATCCCATGGGTGGGGGAAATTCCCAAAATGCAGGGCTGGACTTGGCTACTCCCTCATCCTAGGCCCTTGTTTTGCGAATGCCCACACCAGGTGGCTTTACCCCACACATAAGGGTCACCTTCCAATTCTTTCCAGGTTGACTTAAATCCTAAATATTGAGAAATATCAGTAATTAGGAAGCTCTGCTTATAATACAAGTGATTGCCAAATACTCCTTCATACTAATATGTCACAGACAAAAAGAGCTGGTGGAATTCTTCAAAAGCCAAGTAAGGAGGTGCCTACTAACTGCTCCAAATGAAACCATGAATTGTATTCAGATCTCCCTTCATACTTTTGAAAGATACTAGTAGTGCATGTGGATTTGATGAGGATAGAATTGGACTTTCTTTTTGCCTTTTACTTCCTAGCTCCATGCAACGAGATTGAGCAATGCAGTGATTTGCCTCAAAATTGGCACTCTGACCACTCCCCCAATGATGGCAGTCAAATTGAACGGTATTCAGAACCTTGATAAAAGGGTTATACCAAAATTTTAAGATTCATTAAGAATTCCAAATCTTGGGTTTCAATTGCAGGGGCTAATGGAACAATCTAACTCTAGTCTTGAACCTCCTCTAGATCCAAAGCTATCTTCTTCAGTTAATCATTTTGCATCACTTCAGAGAATAGTATTCGTATTTTGCATTGTTCTATGGAATTATAATCCACAACTAGTTGTAATACCACTTTCCCAGTTCTAGTTTTATAATGCCTAGAAAAATTGCCTGTTGTTTGGTGGTTAATCTGTTATCAACACATGATTTGTTTCAAGAATAGCTTTCTGAATTGCAGGAAAATTATCCAAATGAAGTTGCCCTAATAACAAATAATGGATCTCACACTGTGAAAAGCTGATACTTCAGTCATGAAGACTATAGCATGCAAGTGCAGAATTCATGGTGTCAAAAGAAAAGGTGTGGATCTCAAGATGCTCAACTGCAATTTTGTTGCAACACTATAGTATACAAAGCTAGCAATAGGAATGGAGGAGACCTTAAGTTTTGGAAGTGCTTGATGCTGTTACAAGTGTTTACTACAAAATTATAACCTACTTTCCAGGAGCTTTCTTCTTGCCAGCAATTGTCACCTTCTTGCCTCTCCGTGTTCGAGCGTTGCACTTGGTGTGCTGTCCTCGGCATGGTAGACCCTGGATATGTCGCTTCCCCCTATAGCATTGAATGTCTTTCAATCGCTTGATTGCCAAAAGGTTGAATCGGCGCTGCCATTTTGCAACATACAAAAGTTATATATATTATAAGCCTGTTGCATCAGACATCAAGCCCTAGAATTTGAAACCCTAGAATTCAATGCAAAGGTCAAGGGATTGTGTTAGCATCATCATCATCACTGTTTGTCTGAGCTGTTTTGGCAAAAGAAACTGAACCCTAAAAAACCTAAATTTTTTGAAGCAGAGTAGAGGTCATAGGAGTGAGTGAGGTCTATACAAGATCACCCTCCACCATGTATTTAGAGACTTCATCACGAAGATTAGTGAGATCCTCTTCCGAAAGCTCTCGAGCAAGCTTATTCTCCATGCCAATATCTAGAAGAATCTGGCGGGCCGTTGTGGCGCCCACGCCATGGATATATTGCAACGCCGTCTCGATCCGCTTGGAATTGGGTATCTCCACTCCACCCACACGGGCACCCCTTATGTTGAGGCCCTTGTATCCTCCACCACCACCACTCTGCACCACCAAACCTTCGCCTGTCACTCTCTCCGAGAAGAATTCTTTTGTTTACCCCCCTTGAACCTCCTTCCCACATTTCTCCTACACAACATAACGCTATCTCTAGCAAACAGAATAAAACTCATCACCAGATAAAGCCGAACTTTGGTTCCAAAAAACTCTCAAGGAACTTTCCCTTATATACAAAACGACATCAATGCTCCTCTCTTGCAAAATTGGATGCACTTCAGAGGGAAAGGGTGGGGGAGGGGAAAAGGGTTTGTTGGTGAAGAAGGAAGAATGCGCGTGTACACACTACACACCCACCTTGGAAGTTCCTGATAAAGAGAGAGAAACCGGAGGAGAGGTCTTTTTGGCGACTGAGTTCTGAGAAATACCCACAGAGCCCAGCACAACAGCACTCAGAGCTGGTGCCAGAAGAGTAGCAGCCATGCCTGCCATTTGTAAGCTTTGAGCTTCTCCCCTACCCCTGTTTCCTCTCCTTGTTTCTCTGCAACACCACAAACAGTGCAAAAACACACACACACACTCACTCACTCACTCACTCTCTCTCTCTCTCTCTCTCTCTCTTTCTGTGCCCTTGGATAAGGTTACAAAGCCAAGATGAAAAGTGAATGACTGTCATCCTTTAGTAGCCATCTCATGAAAGAAGCACATCTCAGCTCTGCCTTGGGGGTAGAGGCTTAGTTTGGGAACAGCACACTCCTCACCCTAAAAGTACTACTTACCCATCATATAATCTCCAAAATTTGAACACAAGCTATGCAGAGAGGTGATGAGTCTCATATCTACCATAAGCACCTTTCGTAGAATGTCATCTTCAAATGGAAAGGAATAAACTATTGTAGAGGATGAGCTTGTTCAAAGAGAAAAACACCCAGTGTTGGGCTGGTATCACCATTTTGTGATACCAGCCTGGTACTGGTATAGAAGGTGCTCCAAAATTTTGATACTATATGCATAATGGGATCACAACATTTTTCAATAGGGGTTAATTATATATATCATTTTTCAATATTGGTTTCTTTAGTTGAAGCTTCCATTCCCCAGAAGGAGTCTTCAATAACAAAGGCTAAAAGACCGTAAGGCTTGTTATGGATTGAAGGTTTAGATGTTTGGCTACATTCACTAAAAGAGGCACCAAAACTTGTTTGTTGTATTTTTTACAATATCCCTTGTTTTGTCTTTGCCTACATATTCCATGACACAATGAAGGCCTTTGAACGGTGGATATAGTTGGAGGGCAAATTTGTTGTGTGCAACAAGAAGATTGAAGGTGTGTGTAAATGCTTAAAAGGGATTTAGCACATTGATGACCTCAAGGCCCATTTTGGCATATAAAATTTCAAGTTCTTGGTCAAATTCCCCACATACTAGAGGTGGGTTCACAACAACACGAGCTTGGTATTTAGCCTTTAATCTAGTAGAAATAGAAAAAGCTGCAAATAAAACATTAGAAAGTAACCAAAACCCTTTAGTTTGGTTCAAAATGCATTACTTCACCACATGACTTAGGGTTTCAATTTCAGTTTTTCCAATTGCCCATGTGGAACCTAAGGGTATTCAAGATTGCAACCTCAAAGTTTGTCAATTATAATAGAGGTTAATGATTGTAGAAAATTTCAATGTTTCTTGAAATAAAATAACCTTGGAAATGAACCTGGTTTTCACATGTGTTTTTAGTTTTCGTGCCTTCAAGCCAACCTCCTTGCAAGCCAATTCCCATTCTTGCCTCTCCTTGCTAGGCTTTTTTGTTCATGTAATTGTTTTTCAAATTGAACATCAACCAAACTAGCTTCCTTCATCCCAACCCCAACCTTATTGTCATTTGTGGCATATTGACATGCCCTAAACATCATATGTCCAAAACAAGTTTCACTAAAAGGTGAAGCAAGTTGTAATGGTGCATATGACACAATAGAAGTCAAAGCAATAGCAAGGGTGTTCAAAATTGTGCTCTCATCCTTGATGTAACTTATAATCTTGGAGGTGAGTTGGTATTCAACCAACAAAGATTTAACTTACTAAACCAATGTTGTTTTAGAAATGTTAGGAGCTTCAAACAAACCAACTATAACATGACATGGCACCCAATCCTCATTGATAAATTTTATTACAAATGCAAATGTGTCAAACCCTATTCAAAACATCCAAGGGTCAAAAGAAGTAGTGGTAGCTATACATTGTGCAATGGCCAGGAATACATATCACTCCATTGCCTTAACCAACATGTTGGGGATGTGTTATCGGATAAGCAATTTGTGAGATGGAAACCACACTTTATCACATTGTCACATCATGAGACATTACAACCAAGGGTTTTCAATAAGGGACATTGGCAAATACCCTTTTGTTGGGCCTTGCCCCCATAAGGACAAGGATTATTACATTAGATCCAATGTTTGGAAGCTTTACTTTATTGAAATCGGTTTCACATAAAGTGAACTAATTTCTTTGGTGAAAATGTTTAGATTGTTTAGATTGGAACAATTGTGTTTGGTGTTTAGAGTGTGGACACAATAGGTAGATGTACATTTTATTTATTGGTAGTGCCAACATGTTTGTGATGTCTTTTTATAAACAAAATTAGATAATCAATGAATTGTTGTTGACCTAAATTAATGGGCTTGTAATGTTTAGGGCTAGAGAAAAATGCAATGATTGAACTAGGAATTTTTTTTTTTCTCTTCTTTTCTTTTTATCGAACACATTGTCTAGACTCATCAATTATCTTCAACTTTTGTTCGTAATCGGTTAAGGTAGAAGGATGTTCATTTTCAGTATGTTTTTTCATGCTTATAATACCATGCAAAGGATTGTAAGAAACAATAGTTTTTTTCGATAATGTTTGGTTGTTGCTAAAGGAAGTTTGATTAAAATGGTAGAAATGCACTTCATATTTTAAATGACTTGAATATTAACTTGAACATTAAGATCATTGAACATAAAGAATGCCCATGCAGGTGCATTGCGACGATAAAGAACCCAAAACTTTTAGTTCTTTTACAACTTTTGAAGTTGTTCAATCCAACAAGTTTTGCGTTTAATAGCTACAAAGTTTTGTATTCACGCTCTCATCCACTATGTTTGTTGGTTGCTACACGAACTCACTTGTCACATTGTGAACAAGTTCTTTTGCTTTTTCCTCCCCAAAAATTGATCAAAATCACAACCTAAAAATGTGCTAAAATTCATAGCATAGAGGGTGAAACTTGAAACCCTAAACTTCAAGAACTTTGAACTTTGAACCTTTAAACTTTATCAAGCTTCATTTGACATACATTATCACAATGGCCACCATGATAATAAGAGAAACCATAGTAACGAAACCAACCACCAAACGACAACCATAAAAATATTACATAATTCAACATGTTCAATGCCACATTGGTGAAGAAACAAAAAAATACAACCTTGAAGGTTATGGGTCCTGGATTGAAAAACTTACAAACAATGTTGGAACTTTTGTTGTAGCAAGTTGTAGTTACATTGAAAACAAAACACTCACAACAAAACACACCTTGAAAGGGAAACATGATTGTTGGTTCACAAAATGAAAGCATACATTGAAAAAAAATAAATTTGCTAACAAAAAAATAATCCCATGGGATCTTTCACACATTCTAATATGCATACTAGAAGATGATTAAGGATTGATATAGAGGGAAAAAGGAGGGCGAATGCTTAATATGAATATTACACTATTATTAGAAAATGTGACACCAAATTGGTATGACATTTGACAAAAAAATCAATATTTGATGTGGGGGTATAATTGTATAAAGGGGTGTAACCAAAAAGTGGGGGCATACTATAACTGCCACAAGCAACATATAATAGGACTTCTATGCACAAATCACATTGATTGCCAATTGCTTTTATTCACATAATTAGGAAACATAATTTACAATAATGCAACACTACACTTTTGCAACCACATCACAATTATTTTATAATATCAAACGCCACTTCCAACCATCCTTGATGATGCTCAACCGGAGAGAGTGGATTAGATGCTCTTTGTTCATTGCTCCTACCTATCAACAAGTATAATCCCATGATACCAAACCTTAGAACTTAGAATCCTAGCCTTTTTCCTTTCATGAATGGAAATCCCAACATAATGCACCTCAATTTTTCTTCATTCCATGATCCCAAACACTAGAACCCAAAATCCCAACCAAAAACCTTGAGACATGGGACTTGTCAAACACATAAACATTAGACCTTGTCATCCTTTTTACTTCTCTAATGCTAGGTCAAAGGAAAACACAAAACATGATTATTACATTCTATCTCTACTATTCATAAACAAATGTCCTTATGCAAAGAAAAATAATTATGGATACAATGTCCTTCTGTAGCTTAACAAAATCACACAAAAACAGCTAAACTTCACACTTGATGTACTTAGCTTCTTCCCTCCTTTAGCCTTGAGTGAATCTTCTTTAAATGTTCTTCTAAGCTCTTTATCATAATCCACCTTCATCGCATGTCCTTTGCACAACATTTCCATAAAGAGCTTCCACACAACGCTTATAAGTTAGCACACCAATTCAATAGCTAACCAAATATAGAGAACCAATGAGTAATGGCGTTGCCATTGCCAGTAGCCATCATCATCCTTTTACAAGACTAAATTGCCAAAAAGGTGATGGTCACATCACCATGCAAAAAAGCACAAAAAATAGCCCTAAATATGTCATGTCATCCAGAGGACATGCCTTTAGGTCACAAGGGAATATCAGAACTTTTGATACCAGACTAATATGGTATTTGATACCATTATTGATACCTGATCTATATTCCAGCCCAACACTAATAAAAAACCATTAGACCCCTTTACTTTTAAATCTTATATCTTTTTCATTTTTGGTTGAATGATTGAAAAAGTTGTGAGTGCATCATTTAAAGCTTTACAAAACCACTTTGAAATGCAAAAACAAGAAAGCAATGCTCAAAAACATTAAACACAAACTATTCTTATATGCCTAAACCAAACATTGATCTCTTTGTTCAAAGGACATATCTCACTGATTCTTTAACTAATTTGAGTGATTTTTACAACTTTGGATGCGTTAAGTGGAACGTTATAAGCTCCAAAGACAACAAAGAAAAAATTAAAAAATTGATAAGTCTTTATTCTGAAGTGTTCATTGACCAGCCTGTCTACCCTAAGAGTGGAAGACAATGCAAGATACATGTATCCATGGTGGTTGAATTGGTTCTACTAACTTACCCTAAGGTCACTTGCATCATTAAATAATCCTTAAAATAGTGAAATGAAAATTTATGAAAAATATGAAGTTGACATATTGAAAATCATCATAATTATAGTAGGCTACACTGTGAATAATTCCACTACTCATATCACAATATTATAGCAGATGATGGAAAAATTAGAATTATAAAATTAAAAATTGAATCTAATTTTTGAAAAAAAAAGGTTTTGTCATGTAAAATGTGTAGACAAAATTCATGTATAGAGTATATACACTAGAAAATGTTTAGAGGAAAAATCATGTATGTGTACTAGAAAATGTGCAGACTTAGGACAATTTTTTTTTATGCCTGCTGAAAAAATCAGTGTAGCTACTGGCATTCAAATCTGTCCAGAATGAAAACTGCAGATATGAGTTGAACATAATGGTGAACTGCATGTTGCAAACAGAGGAAGAAAAAAAATATCACTGTATCTGGCAACGTCTACCATCCATTTACTATGTCCAGAACTAAAACTGCAAATATGAGTTCACAAGGAAGTGGCAAACAAAGGAAGAGATTTTATTTAAAGAGAATACTCCAGTTCACAAACTGAAGATGTGGAGAATCCACGAGATATGGCCAAATTTGAATGACAGAGAAACACAGTTCCAATTTATCTGCACGAACAGAAGATAGAAAAAAATGTCACTTGGAAATTGCACATTATTATTATCAAGCTTTGTGCAATACCAGTCAAATTCTCGTTCCAGCACTGACCCAGAACTACCATAGCAAGAAAAATGGAGCCTACAAACACTATGATCAATTCAGTTGTAGTGATGGCGATGCTGCCCACAATGACGAGTCCACTAGTAACCCAGAAATCAGTTCAGCTTCACAAGTCCTTACAATTCCTACCCAGTTCATGAAATAAGCATACTATATAGTAGTACCGGCTCAACCCATCCTAGAAGAGAATCGGTCGTCAACAATCGTGCACCAGCAGTATTCTTGCAGCTCCATTCGGCAAACAGCAACTTCGTCCCCGAATGGTAGAGATACTGGAGGCTTCTTAGTAGCCGCCAGGAGACGGGGAGCTGTAGACTGGTGAGGGAGAGGTGTAGACCGGTGAAGGAGAACTGTAGTCTGGGGACGGGGAGCTGTAGACTGGTGAGGGAGAGGTGTAGACCGGCGAGGGAGAACTGTAGTCTGGGGACGGGGAGCTGTAGACTGGGGACGGAGAGCTGTAGACTGGAGATGGAGAGCTGTAGTCTGGAGAAGGCCAACCACCATTACCTACTGGTGGTTGATCATCACACCCTGGCTTCCCTGGCTTGTCATGTTGAGGGTGCTGATCATCATGGTGGTCGCCATGGTCAAAGCCCCATCCGTTCCAGTTCTTCTTGGAGCCTTCCAGAAAGGCGCGTGCTTCCGTCTGCATGATCCCAGTACCCACAATGGTGACCACCATGAGCAGAATTGCCACAAATTGCACGCCTGCAACCTTCATCTTACCCTCTCTAGCTCACTAACTGGTCTCCTGCACAGTAAACCTCTACAATCTTAGCAATGAACTACAGAGTCTCGAGACCCAAATTGAGTGGGGGGAAGAATTTGGGAGAAAACTTTGCTCAAGTGATGATGAAGAAAGGAGGAGATCCAACTGGGTAGTTATAGTACAAGCACCTGAACAGAGCAGCTGCTTAGAAAAATCTCACCTTCAACTCCCCTCATAAATAACTAGAGCTACAAGAGTGGTGAAGAGAAGGCCTCGCAGCTGGCAGGGAAGCAAAGGGAGGGCCCACATGAACTAGGGCACACTAGAGCTAGTTTATTGCTGATTACTGCTACCAATCCAAATGGGTTTGTAGGAATACCCAATGCAGTCCGCTCCCTCCATGGCCAGATGCTGCTGCAGTGTAAGAAGTTGGGATTGAGACAAAAGTCACAAGGGGGGGCGAGGGGGGAGAATGGCAGTTTTGCATTCATGACCCTCCCATTTTACAACTGTGCTCTGCCAAACTCCCTTGTATGCATTGCCTGCATTTAAAAGGCCACGAGGGAAAAAGTTGGCCAAATTTATGAAACTAATATATGTATATATAGACTGGACTTTATTGGCTCTGGCTGTAAAGGAGAGACAACAGAACGGAACAGAACAATGTAGTAGTTTTCATTTTGTTCCCACACTTTGAGGAATGTTTACCAAGTGTTAATGTGAACTATGAGTTCATTTTTGAAGAACTTCATCACTGAACAAGTCCTAACTATTTAAACTGTTGTTGTTGATTGGTTTGGACTCGCCTTTTGGGGCACAGCCATTGTACTACAAGCTGCATGTTTACTTCACTATATGTTACTATGTTCAAGCTAGAACATATCATTTTTCAACTGTTGGAGGTTTGAACCAGTGTTGGGTGGTAACTTGGTTGGCAGGTTCAAATTGTCAATTCTGGTTCCCTTTACTTGGAATCGAACTGAAAACAGGTCTGAATTTTGGAACTAGAATCAGAACTGTCTTTAAAACCAGATCCAGTTCTGGAACTAGAACGTGAACCCAAATCTAGAATCGGAACTGGAATTTTTGAAAAAAATGTTTTTTGGGGAAAAATGGTTCAAAACTGTTGGCTAATCGACAGTTCACAACCAGTTTCAGACCAGGTTGTACCCAAAACTCAAACCCAGAACCATCTCTGATTTCCAGAACTGGAACTTGAATCATTTTATTGGTCAAGAACCGAACCAAAACCAGACCCAAGGTTCCAATTCTTGTGGACCTAGATCCATTCTAATTTTTTTAAAGAACCGAAACCAGAGGTTCTTCATAAAAGCCGAGAAGTGCTCAACACTGGTTTGAACTGGTGTTGGTTGGTTATTGATCTTTGACCTGGTTATTAATAACCTACCAACTGGTTATTGATTATCATCCAGGTAGGTTATCACAAACACTAGTACACTCACGCCTGGTTTGCAAACTAAATGTCTAACCTTTTTAGGCTTTGTCTTTTAGCCCTACATAGTACAGATACTTCCAACACTGACTATATATACACTGTTGGGGTAGGTAAATGTGTCTGGAGTTTTGGTCTAGAATTTGGGTGGAACCAGGTGGTGTTGTTGCAGCTGCCAGGTGGGTTTATCCTGTCTTTATTAACTAATCAGAGGTTGGCATAACTACTATCTTCCTTTCTTTCTTTCTTTCTTTCTTTCCCTGGAATTAAGTTGAGTTGTGGATGAATGGTTTGCAAGAATTATTATAACTGATGAAGCTTTGTTGTTTGTTTCCTTGATGAGACAACAATACTAAAGTTAGAATCAAGCGTTTTGGAATTGGCAGTAGTGGGCCAGTGCCCATATGATCTTTTGGGTGTGCACTAGTTAGGATCATGAGGCGAGAGCTAAGACACAACATGATCAGATCTACTACCTCTCTGCACAGTGCAGATCTGTTTAAGGACTGCATATTGTACTTGATAATGTACGTACTTATAGACTACGTTGGCACGTACATAAGCCACGCGTACTTGGAACTGGCACTGGCAGACAAAAACTACCTCAGTCAATTCTATTATTGTACCTAGTCTGTCCTACATGAACTGGTGCAGGTTCACCAGCCCACAATTACCTCTGATCCATTTCCTGTGTTAGTGTGGTTGTAGCGTCCATCTTTTTTCCCATTAGATGTTGTGGAGTTGGCACTAGAATCTTCTGCACTTAGGCTGGGCCTAAGTGTAGATCATGTTGAGCTCCTAACACCCATTTTGTACCTACTATATCCCCACAATTGCCCCTTGCATTAGCCCAGGCAAAAAGGCTGCTGAAAAAGGTTAGGAAAATAATTTCTAGGCATCCCATGAGGTGAGCCAGCATGAGTAGTAGGGTATGGCTACTATTTTTCTATTTTTGCGCACTGAAACTCTTCCTCAAAAACTCAACTAATCATATAGTATGCAAAGAGTTTTGTAAATAAAATCTTGGCCATGGTTGAGACTCTTGATTGTTGCAATAGTTAATCTTGAACTACTAGATTAATTGAGTAATTTTAGGAGAAAGTCATTAAATGTGCTCTTCCCATAATGTTTTCAACCACCACTATCAAAGAGTTGGCGTTATAAGACTAATTCTAAAGATATGGCACGATGTTTTGAGTTTTTTTTTTTTTTTTTTGTCTTGTTCATTTGTATGTTGCAGTTTTAAATATATGTGTTTTTTGATATGAGTTGATAGTGACAGAAGTCTTGATTGAAACCTATAATCTAACTTGATCGTTATACATAAGTTGTATGTGATTGAAATTTGGGTGTTTTATTCAACCTTGAGGTCCCCCTACACCCAAATTCCAATTCAAATGCATAATGGAGTTGACCAATGAAATTCTAATTCAACACAAGTAGCTTTTTAAAAAGTCCTTCAAACCCTGCACCACCAAGGTTTTTAAAAATTAAAGATTGTGCAACACTAGTTTGTCTTTGACTTGTACCATTAAATTTTTAAAAATCTTTTTCTTCTTCAGTTCCCATGTTTATTAGTCAGTTATAGGTGCATTAAAAGTTCTTATATTTTTGTTTTGCAAAATGACATTCTTTATGTTTGTTTGGGCATTGTTCTCATGCATCTCCTGTTTTGTACTCAATATTCTTAGATTTTATTTCATATTCCTTGCTCTAAAGTTCTATTATAAATTCTTTCATAGTTGGGTGACCATCTAGAGGGACACTTCTTGAAAAAAGTAGAAAATACATGAATAAAAATATAGGGTGTAATATATTGGTTGTAGGGTAAAAATTATAAATTAATTAGTTCAAAAATAGGGTTATGTATATTTCAAAAATAAAATTATAATTAATATAAGGTATGTGTAAATTAATAATATTAAATTGTTTTTATAAAAATAGCATGTGCATTAAAAACTTAAACTATTAATTGCTAACTTAGGTTCAATTATTCTAAAATAATCTTTTGATTAATTTTATAGAATGATTATAGGGTCAATAAGTTAGTTTAAATTTGGGATTAAGACATTTAAGTGAGCATGGAGAAAATTATTTAAAAATTTAAGTTTGACATATAGAGTTTTAGATTTTAGGGTTATAGGTAGTGAGGTGATAGAATCTTTTTGCAACGATAACCTAATTTTATTTTTTAAGGTTCGAAATTTTTTTTAATGTCAAAGTGGTCGGAAGGATTTTTGGATTTAGGATTTCAAGGAAAATGCAAACAAATGTTTCTAGCTCCAAAGTTTTTAATACTAATTTTTAAATTGATACAGGGTATTAAAATTGGATGCTAAAAAAAATCATAAACAAATATAGGGTGACTAAAATATGTGCATATTAAAAAATTAGATAATATTATGGTGGGGGAAAAATAAATCCAAAACCTAATACTTCCTTCAAAATAGTTGTTTGATGCACGTAGGTCACAAAAATAACATTAAGTGTTCCCCAAGGTGACTATAAGTAAAAAGGTTATATCAATGAGATTTTTTCAAAATGTCCAAATTTTAAAATATATATATTTTGGAGTGTTCAAAGTTTTGTGTGATAGGCCAATCATTAGGCCCATCTTTAAAAAAAGAGAAAAAACAAGAAGAAAAGAACTTTTGATGCACCCATGATTAATTAATAAACATCACATTAAGTCTACCTATTTTTGTTTACATCTTCTTAATACCATGTCATTACTTAGGGCCTAATAACAATATGTGTGATGGGAGTACATTTTCTTTGGTCTTTGAAATCAATGAATGCAAGGTTGTCTTCAAATATGTTAAAAAAATTATCACAGGATCATGCAAAACAAAAGGTTGTCTTCATTGAGAATATCATGCTTCCATGAAAATAGGGCATTCCCTTCAAAAATAACAAGTTCCCAAAAATTTGAACATAAGTTACCACTTGCTGCGGGCCTTTTTCCATGCACAATACTACCTACCAATTTTTTCGGCTAAACTAATTGTAATACTTCACTACATGCACTTCAAGAAATAAGCCAAAACCTCACCTCAAATTTTATCTAGCCTTCATCTCCCCCACCTCCTAGGTGGCTTGGGAGAAATCAAGTCCAACCAGGTATATATTTGCCTAACATTGGTCTAAATGTCATAATGCAAAAGGTGAAGTGACGAAAATGTTATTCTTTTCCTTTGCAAGGTTTAGTTTGTGTTGTAAATTAATCCTATTGTGACCCAACACCCACCACTACACCATCCATTCAAAACATGTTGTGAACTGTGATTCATTTGTGGATGAATTTAACATTACTTAGATGACTACCCATGTACGTGGGTAAGTATTAGATGTAAGCAAGTAAAAAATCTACATGGTTGGGACATTTTCAAAGCAAACATGTGAATTCCCCTGGCAAACCCAAAGATGTAAGGGAGTTTGTAGGTTATAGGTGAGATTTAAGGTGTTACATTACTGACGTGCCCCATCACAACCTCCCAATAAACTTCATTAAATAGTTTTTTCTCACACATTTGTCATGCTAAAATTAACATAATATTTCCAAATTAAAAACAAAAACATGCGGTGTCTATAGTTGAAAGAATGCACCCAAAAGCTATTGAGTTGTAATTGCGTGTACATGCCTCTGATTAAGTTTCTCCAAAATTTGGAATCGTGCTAGTTACAGCTCTAGAGGGTGCTAGTGTTGCTTGCACCCAAACATGCAATAAAAAGACAAGTTCTTTGTGCTTGGATACAGTTCTAGAATGTGCCACTATTGTTTGCACCAAACTGTAGTGAAAAAAACTCAAGAAACAAAAAGAGAGGAAAACAATGTGGAAGAGAAAAAAGAGAAAATTACTTTTTAAAAAATAGGAAAGAAAAAAAAGGAAAAAAATCACAAAAGATGATAGAAAAAAAAAGATGGAGAAACAGACCAAAAAGAAAAGAGAACAAAAAAAAAATTCAGAATCAACACCTTCGAGAATGTTTTTTTCCCTCTTGCCATAAAAATATTTGGGTGTTTACACTAGCAAGTTCGATGTCTATTTTCATTGAGGAAGGTAAAGCAAAGAAAGGAGAAGACCAACAAAAGATGATGAAGAAGTCAATTTTTTCTTTTAAAGAAAACACAAACACATGAAAAAGAAACAACCATAAGATACACACAATGGGCTATTTGGTGACGATGATATTTGGCATGTTGTTGTTGAAGTGGGGACACTTGAATGGTAGGGTCAATTTAGTTTTGGTGATGTTGGGCTTGTGGTCAGGAGCTCCATGATATTTTTTTGGTTAAGTTGTCATTGAATGCTCGTAGAATATTGCAGCGGAGATGTTTTTGCTATGTAGATTGGTAAGCGGGCAATTAGGCAGTTGATTATTACTAAATAGATAGATATATGTGGATGGTTAGAATATAGTTAACCACAATGGTTAGTTATGAGATAGGAATATAATGAAAAAATGTTTCTTGTTCACACACTATCCATTCTATATGGAAGACACAAAACAACCTCTCCCCCCCCCCCCCAATCAAGTTCTATCCAACATTCATACTGAGGTGTTTTTTTCACCTTTTTTGCAAGTTGTATACAATTGCATGGTTTTGCATGTTGTCCCAATGCAATACATAGGTGTTGCCCCTAGCCTTTAAAACCTTTTGAGATGATTAAGGGTTGTCCCATGGCAACACTTGGTGTTGCCCCATTAAAATTGTTCAAGACAACTTAAGGTTGTTCCAGGGTGACACTTGGTGTTGCTCTGTCTTTCCTTCACCTTTGAGGGCAACTTGGGGGTCATCCTTTGGGAAGCCCAAGATTGTCATGGGCCTGTCACTAGAGATCTGCAAGCGAGCTTAAAATAGTCTTCACTAGACTAAGTCTTAGTCGCACCATAATGAATGAATCTAGGTAGTTAGCAAGGTCAAGTTTGAGTGAGCTCAAAAGGCTTGATGCTAACCTTGTGTTGTGGGATGCCTGGGTAAGTAGGAGTTAATGGGGTTAATGTAACTGTGAGGAGCTCAGCAAATGCAAAGGATGGACACAAAGGGCTACATAGGTGATTCTTCACATGTTACCACACTAATTCCCCCCCCCCCCCCCCCCCCCCCACCCCCCCCCCCCCCCCCCCCCCC
>Ga0209208_10001277_pt1 | contig 35327 bp, 30 predicted proteins | sample S1TSphfallax_3_FD_187694 | JGI IMG/M metagenome (GOLD analysis project Ga0209208, IMG submission 187694) | Host-associated microbial communities from peat moss isolated from Minnesota, USA - S1T2_Fd - Sphagnum fallax MG (SPAdes) (version 2) | ecosystem: Host-associated > Plants > Peat moss >...
TGACTTTTTTTTTTTTTTTTTCTTGCTTCTCGTGATTGAAACCCTCCAAAATCACTCCATTTTTAATTTTTAATTTTAATTTTTCTTTTTTCTTTTCTTTTTTTTTTGGTAAAGTCTTCCCTTATTTCATACCTAGTTTGGTCCTAACATTTCAATTTCATGGCCAGTTTTCAAATTATCTATAACATCACAATGGAAAAATTCATAAGGTGAAAAAAAAGTTCACAATATATTTATATCATGAGTTTGGTCATTAAGGGTGTGTGAGATTGGCAAAAAATAGTTTTAAAATACATTGCATTTAAATAGGGAAAAAAAGCTAAGTTGAAACTCAAATTACACTTGATTTTGTGATAATAATACAAGTCTTTTTTTTTTCTTTTTCTTTTTCTTGTTTTAGCCTAAGTTTTGTCACTATTGTTGCGCTTATTACTACCATAATGATTTTGAATCATGTGCATTAGATATCATGGGACTAAGTTTCACCCCTATCAATAAAATTCCTTCACTTTACAAATTTGGGGACTAGTCTAGGAACTTGGGGACCTCAAAACTTTTTTGGATTTGGACTACCCAAAAAAAAAATGGAAAACTTGTTAAAACATGTCATTTTAGATGACACCATTTAATACAAAATTAACAATGTTATGGCATGGTTTATTTGATAGATGAATATATGATATTATTTTTTCAAGAATTAATCAACCACATTGATAATTTTCAGAGTTCAAAATCATCTATTCATTTATTGAAAATATTGTGAAAGGATTTTTTGAACGCCCAAAATATTCTTGTCATTAGTGAGGCGACATTTTCATACACATGATAATGTGTGTTCAAAAATACCAATTACCCAATTTTTTTTTGTAGATTTTGTGACATAACCAAATTTGTGGTGATCATCCATACGAAAATGTACCCAAATTTGCCTGTAAATGAGATATGAATTATTTAAAAAAAACATATTTTTATATAACACTTAAGCAATCAAAATTCAACCCATATATAGTTAGCATATTACAATTTTAAACATGGCCTCCAAATACATTAGGAAATTGTACAAGTCTTTATGTGATAAGTAAAGTCCTTGAGATTGTTAACTTATTGACCTATATACAATTATCAATGTCAAGGTAAGAACCTTGGTATTCTTGACAGAATTTATTGTTTTTATTGACTACCATTTGTCATTGGAATCAAATGTATCAAAGATTACATATATCACAATTACACTTATTAATTGTTTTACAAATCAAACTTTTATATATATATGAAAATTCAAATGTGAAGTTTTTTTTTAACACATATATAATGAATAAATGTACAAAATTCCAAGGTATTTGAAGGAAAGGCATATTTGAATTTTTTTGTTTACTACCAATAAAACAAAAAAAAAATTCAATAGAAAGTTATGTTTTGAAAAGTTGCAACCTTTTGTTTATGAAAAATAATGTGAAAACTATTCCTAGCCTATTAAAATGTTTTTCAAAAAATCTTATAATAATAATAAATTAAATTGATATTAATATTTCATATTATATATGAGTACATGATATATATCATACATTGGGTGTAATCACAATCTAACAAGCCAAAAATGGTGCCAGATTGCAAAGAAAAAAATCAAAATTAGATAAATATTTATGTTTCACCATTTAAAGCGATGGAAATCATGGCAAGTTGTTATTTTTTCATTTATATGAATGTTAAAGAATTCAAACAAAAAATTCATTTGATAAAATTTTAAATTTAAATTTTGATTTAAAAACTTTGAAAGTACCTATGGTGTTAGACAATAATTAATTGTGCAAAGGATTGTCAAAAGGACTCATAATAAATATATTTGAGTTTTATAAATATATTTGAGTTTAAATTATAAAGTCCACCATTGATTGAGGATTGATCGTAAATTGGTGTAACTACTTACTTAAGTCCCTTTGTTAAATTTTTTTCATATAAATATATTTGAGTTTTATAAAACAATGCTTGTCACACCTAGAAAATGTAGCACTGTAAAAGTCCATTATAATGTGTTATTATGGTACATATTTGGTTATTCCTATTGTAATAATTGTTTTTATCTTCATAATTCTTACCATTTCAAAATGGAGCTAAAGTGATATTCTCTATCGTATTTTTATCTCTTTTCACTAAATTTCATGATTATCAATTGTTATTTCATTATATACATTATTAAGCTCAATGCTAGTTGAAAGGCATGAATTTCTTGGGTTCACACTAGCACTTGAATGAATATAAGTCAATTGAGAATTGCCTTCTAAGCAATTAGAGATATTGGAAAGTTCCAATTTAGATCCTACATCAATGAATAATAATGACCTTTTGAATGATTTGATAGTTGATCTGCCCAATTTTAAATCATTTTTCACAACCTTTGATTTTGCCTCCCCTTGCAACATGGCCACCACATGAGGCATGGAAGGTCGTTTATCACCATCATTTAATAAACATAGAAGAGCTATGTTTAGTAGTTCTTGTGCTTGAATAACTTCATCATTGAATAAATGAAGGCTATGATCAACAATGTGAATCAAATTGCCTTCATTATATAATCTCCGAGCCTACACAAAACACAATTCCTTGGTCAAACTTCCATGTATAAAATAATTTGTAATTTCAAGTTAATATCATATTCCATAAGATTTTTAAATGTTTGATATGCAAAAGCAACTCACTTAATCACTCCTTTATTTAATTGCACATATATGAAAAAAATTGTCCAAAATGTTGTATATTATGAAAAACTTTGTCCTTATTGTAATGGATGCATCATACAAGTTGAAAAGTTTTAAGGTGGAGAGCTTCACAAGTTCATCAATGTGAACACTATTGTTCCCTAATCAATGTGAAATGAATTAGTTTGTTCAACGAAAAATTCATTGCATTCAAATACTTCTCCAAATAATGAAAATTTTAAAGTTAATGTAAAATTATGATTGTTAAAATAACTATATACATAAACAAATTTATTTCAATTGACATATGAACACATTTCATATTTTAAAAATTAATACAAGGTTTTCTTTTTCACTAAATATGAATCTTCTTTTGGCAAGTTGTTATCTTTATTCTTTCTTCCACTTATAATTTCAAGAAGTAAAACCCCAAAACTATAAACATCAACTTTTATAGTGAGTTGGCCAGCAATTGCATATTCAAGTGTTAAATAACCCTTGCAATAATTAACACATTACAAATGTCAACTTTGTGATGATTTGAAACAAATTGAATTTTACATAGATCACAATCTATTTCAAATTCATTATGTCAATACATTTTACAAACTTTATGCTAATATCAAGGGATAGTAGGTAAATGAACAATTATATATATTAAGACATGCATTGAACAAAATGAGAATAATGTTAATTAAAAATTTAAGTGATTCAATATTCACTTTGTGGGTAGATGCACAATCAAGTGGTTCATTTTTTATATTTTTTACACTCTTTACAAGTCCATACAAGATATTTAAAATGATTCAAATGGACATGGTTGCTACTTTAAAAATTATTATTATTATAATATTTGAATAATACATGCTCAATCTCCTACAAACCTTTCCAAATCTATGTGAAGACTTATATTTAATGTAGTTGATGTCATTTTTTAGTTTGGAAGTCCTAAAAAGAAAACCCACAAAGTCCATAAAAATAATGCCCCATCTAAAGTTTTCAAAAAATATGCTTTTGGGACAATTTTTCTTAAAAACAAAAAAAAATTGCAACTTGTATGGACTTATGAAAATATGGACAAATTTTAACAATTCAAAAGTCCCTAGCTATTAAATGAATAAGGTTTTCAAAGAAAAGATTCTTCATATGAGTTTATCATCATGTATTACATTGTATATTGAATCCCAATAACAAATTTGGAATGTGATCAATCAATATAATTTTTTTAATTTTGTAACATTCTAGCCAAACGCCCAGTATTTTTCGACTTCAACAGTCCATTATTACCAACAAATGAATTTTTTATCAATAAATAACCACACTTCTCTTCATAATGAAATTATTAGTCTAGATTTTTGTTCTAATTAATAGATATAAGGATATATAAATCACCATATTATAACCAAATTAAATATAGAAGACATTTCACATTCAACTAGTTATTAGAAACCATAATATGGTGTCAAAATTGGAAGAGGATTAGGTTGCCTACATTATATTGCTTGGTTAAAGTGGTTAAATTCCTTCCATGTTAAAAAATTGTTTGGTCATACTAGGCAAACTAAATGTTTCTATTTAGAATGATAAATATTCTAAAATACAACGTGATAATGAGTTTCAAGAAATAAAAGAACTACAATCTTAATTTATCAAGATAATTCAAACTTGATAAAGACATGATTTTGTAAATTCAATCTTTTAGTTGTAACACATGTGTACATCTTGATCAACTTCTAAAGGTTGAAAATATTGTACATGTTTTGTAATTGTGAAAGGGAATCCAATTGATATTTTGAAATTAACCAAAACCCTGATAATAATATGCAATTGGCACAATGTTCAAATCCTTGAAATTTTAGTCTATGTTTTGCATAAGATTGAATGATTTGCCAAATACCTCAACATCATTTGAGCCTTAGAATCTTTAATCTCATTTAAACATATTGATGAGAAGCACCCAATAGTCATATGCAAACTAATAATTACAATAACATATACAATTAGAACCTTGTAAATATCACAACTATATAGATGATTGAAACAATGTGTTGTGACGAACAAAGTCATTATTCATTATCCTCCAACTACCATCTTGATGTTAGATTGTTGTAGCATCCATGCTTCAAAGCTAATATGAACAACTTTGTAATATAGACTTGGTATTTGTTTGACAATACCAATTACTAGGTACAATATGGCGTGCAATATATCATTTGTCATAAAGCTTAACTTCATATTCATAAAAGCCAAAGACTTGGGAAATATGTACTCACAATGTTGGGAGTTGATCAAGTTTGGAAAGCCAAGAAGGAACTTGGAGTGAATCAAACACATTGTAACATCAAATCCCTAATGAATCATGAACATATTGTCAATTTGGTTTCAAGATGCGAATGTCAATGGAATATTACATGGATTCATCAATTAGTCTTTTTCATAAAGTTCTATAGAACTATCAACTTCACATGCCCAACTAGGAACAAACAAGGCAAGCTTACAATTGTGGTAGAGACGATGAAAAGAAACTGATATTGGGTGGGGGGACCCACTAAAAAGATTCCGTGATAGTTCTAACACTTTCAAGTTGGAAGATGGATTGAAGACCAATTCAGGACTTATAGGACCATCATACTTAAATTCCTGGAAAAAAATATGCATTTGGAGTACACAATTGAATTAGATTTAACAACAACATTAAAGATAGGGGAGAAATTAAACTTGAACTAGTTGTAAATAGATCTATTCATTTGGATGATTTCCAGTCAAAATCGAAACATGCACATGTAACCAAATTTATCTTATTTAGAAACCTCGTAAAGATTGTCGTGTGAGCTTCCCATGCTAAGTAAAGGTTCTTGATCATGTTGATCAGCAAGATGCTAAATCAAACATAGATGTATGGAATCAAACATTTGTAGGCAAGAGATACTAACAAAACATTCAAGATTTGTCAACATGTCACCAAAAAACCAAGACATGCAATACAGCCTCCATCTTGAAACAATTATAAATAAGAAATCACCTGCTTGAAACACATATGCTAGCTAGCATCCTTCGGACTATTAGAGAGAGCTACTCACAAATATTGAAGTGCTGACATTGTTGTAATATTTTCACACCTGCCTCTATAATTAGTAGGCTAGTAGATACTTAAAATTGTATGCTTGATCTCAGAAAGATCAATTAGCCCTTAAGGAATCTTCACGTGTATATATATTCTTCTGTTTCCATTCAATTGAGTTATGTAATACAAGTTAATCTTTCTTCATACATATCTACAGTGAAATTATATATATGTGTGTGTTCACATAAGTCGAAAATTTCAAAAAGACCACATATATACATAGAGAAAACATGGTAATCGCATTTGTATTGCCACAGATGGTGAAACGTCATCTTAGAAGGTCGTTAGAATATGTTAGATTTGCAAGGCCTTGGACAGTGCCTCCTGTTGTGATCTCAAGGAATGATGGACTGGGTCCTGATAATTTATTGCTGGACACTTTGAGAGTTTGCAAAAATTCCATGTTACCAAAGTTGGGGATCTCTCCGGTCATTTGATTTCCACTTAAGTCTCTGAAACAGACGCCAAAATGAATGAGTTCAATCTCTTTAGCTTCATTGTGCAAAGGGATAATATTCACCATATCCATTTGTCTACACCAGATCAAATTGTAAGTCACCATCCCAAGATCACCCACTGGCATGACACAAGTTAGAAAAAGTTATACTTACAACTGCTGCAAGTCCCAAATTCCAAAGTCCGGAATGCATCCAGTGAAATTATTATCGTGTAGGTCCCTGGAGAAATTTGATGGAGCTTGAAATGAGATGTATCCATCATTGACATGCACGACATTCGTATGATGCCTTCAAATTTCAAGAATTAGCTCAAATTGCAATATGTTCACAATAGAGGAAGTTATGATCAAACACCTACAAATAAACAACGTTAACTTTAATTCTAGCCTATGCATTTGTATCCATTAACACTATGCCTTTTCTTTTTTACTAGTGTTTTCGAGTAGAACCAAGTGTTTGACAAGTTAAGATTTGCTTACAAAATCTGCAAAAATGTCAAGCTAACGAGCTCTGCAGGAATGGAACCAGTAAGACCTGGATCGCCTGTCAAACTTCTGCAAAACATTCATGGCACAGTTATGAAAGAAATTTTTTTTGGTTCACCTAAAATGTGAATTTCAGGAGTTTTCTAGCAATTTTAGTACATACAAGAAAAGAAGGTTTAAATATATTTGATTAGCTTGCATATTAGCTTTTAGGGAAGTACACTATTCGTAAGTGCTACAAGTTCGTAAAGCACTGCCTGGATTTTTCCTTTGTATTTTCAGCTCCCTTACCTGCCTGAAAAAACCTGTTTTCAGCAAGCGGGATCTACTACGGTGGAAGGTACCAACCAGGCTGTACTGGGACCTTGTGACCAGCTGAAGGTACCTGTCACAATTTCTAAAAAGTGAAAAAAGCCCAGCTCTGCTTCACGTAGGGAAAGGACCTGAGTACAGGCCCTTCTCCTATACATTACCCATTGTTTGTCTTTCTGTGCCAAGTATTCTAGCCAAGTAATTATTTTTACATCTGCATTTTGCATACCTAAAATAACTTCACGGTTTAGCATTTCAATCTCTTCGAACTTACAAGATGGGAAGATTTTTCAGGTTTCCGATTTCAGGTGGCAAAGTGCCCACTATAGAAGCATCATCCAAAGTCCTGCCCACCCACCACCCTCACGTCAGAACTTACAGCCCTACAAGACTTGGAGAACCCTAAGAGATCCTTAGTGCACTGTCTGGTTCCAGATTTTTCACCTTCTGTGATTCTAGAAATTTTCAAAAAACTGGAACAAAAAGTTCTTCGATTTCTAGAATTGAAAAAAAAACCCGATCAAGCAGAGATTATTAACAGAATCGACAAACCGCAAGACACCGCACACTACACAATTAGCTTCCAAGTATACGACTCAAGATAGCAAATTCGTAGCTAGATAGTATGACACGTTGATGCATGAAGCAAATCCTCGATCATCAATAATACTGGCAATCTAAAGAACAACATGGCTCATTATCCTTTCCATGGTTTGTGACCCCCGCACAACAATGTTGTATGCACTCTTACAAGCCAACAACAACACTCATTTGGTTGCTGGAGTTGGTGATGGCATATCGTAGGCGAAGTACTCCTTTCCAAGACCCATAGAAGCAAGGACAGGGAGAAATGGAACTCCATCCCGCCAAGTTAGTAGTGACGTCGGGAGTGCTCTGGTTCCACGCTGCTAAAATGGCTTGCAGAGCTTCAACTGTACATTAACATGGACAAGTCAGTTATAACGCATTTTCAAAGTTTTCCAACAAACGCACTAAAGCAGTAAACCAGTATTCTCGTTATATAAAAACTCCATTGTGAAGGGTGTGTGTGTTCACTGCACAAGAATCGAAAGGGAAGCAAAACAAACAGGTGCAGATATGTCTATTAACGTATCATATATGCATGCTGATGGTGTATCCTGAAATTTAGGCATCTCGTTGAGAGTCTTACTAATTTCTGCTGGGTCGAAATAAATTTTAGTACCAGAATAACACATAACGCTGGAAATCAATACAAATGCAACAATAACAAGCTTGAGGATATATACTCATGGTGACGAAATTCTTTTTTCTCTCTCGATCGAACGTTTCTAAGAGCACAATATATATGAGTCTAAGCTCCGATTCCAGATTGGATATGTAGAAATCAATCAGGGAATAAGCTTAGAATCTGCTACACAACATGCGTGATAACTTCACATTCTTCAGGATATAAATCAGCAGCTCATGAAGAGTAGTTTATGTATCTTCCCTGCTTCTCAGCCCGCACCTTCCCTCTTTATTCATTTTGTAGAGGCAACAAGGCCCCATGCATGCAGGTGGAGCTGAGGGCAGGCCCAATTCCAGTAAACCCCACTACTAAAGGCTTTTACCCAGAGTGAAGACCTGCTGCTCCAAACTCTAAATTTTATTGGCCTAGGATATTGTGTTTAGATTCATTATAGAGTATTATAGTAGCTTAAGGGATTTTTATAGGCCCCTAGGTAATAATAATAATATGTCTATTTTTATATGAGGATTTTTGAAAGATGATATTTTGGCTTGTGTTGAAACTTGAGATTAGTTATAGAGTTGTAATATCTTGAAAGATTTTGGTTTCTTTTAGAGGATTTTTTGAAGATTATATTATTTTTGCATGGTGAAATATTTGAGTTTCCATAATTTTTCTTTTGCTTTAATATACTTTTTAATGTAGATGGCAAGGCCATAGTGTGACACAACCATTGTTTCTTTTGTGGGTGTCAAGGGAAAGAAATCGAAGGGAGTGATTTAAACCAGTGTTGGGTCGTTACCCAGTTTGGTCAGTTCTGGTTACCTAGAACCAAACTGGAACCAGAATTGGGTTCTAAAGCAGGATCTGGTTCTGGATCTGAAACCCGAATCAAAACCTGAAATTTTGGGGTGGGGAAAAATGGTTTGGAATCTGAGGTTAATTGACAATTAATTGTCTATTTCAGATCAGGTTGAGCAAAAAAGAAAAAACCAGAACCGGGTCTAATTTCCAGAACCAGAATCAGATCCTGAATTTTTTTTTTCCAAGATCTGGATGAGAACTAAACCCAAGGGTTCCATTGTTTTGGAACTGGAACCAGAGGTTCTTCATAAAAGGCAAAAACTGCCCAACATTGTTTCTAACCCTGTCTGCATACAGACAATGATTATAATATTAAATTTACTAATAATATACAAAGGGTTGTTTGAATAGGCTTGTGTGTGGGTGTGAAGAAAACATGTTATGGTCATTGGAATTGCTGGATTTGTTATCAAATTGATGATCATTTGATGGTCAATGATTATCCAGCAATTGTTATGGTCAAGAAAAATTGTTATGGTCAATTTGATGAATCCTTTTTTTTAATCATCAATTGCAATTGGATGAATGGTAGAAAAAACTATTAAGGAAGTGAAAAAGAAAAAAATTAAAATAAATCCTTAATAGAAAAAGATAGAACTATCTCGGATCAGCTTTTTCTTTCTTTCTGCACAATTTCGCCAAAATGCAAAAAATTTAAAAATTTAAAAAAATGTTCTGTCACAGATTCCTGAAAAAAAAAATTCAATTGTCAAAAAATAGTAGAGGTTTTGAGCTGGTTTTGAGGTGATTTAGAAGCCCTCCACCTGTGGGTCGCCAAATAAAAGCAGGAATACAAAAAAAATTCTACTGCATTGCCTGTCCTGTTATTACCATTTAATGTTAAATCCTTGTTGGGATGCTAGCCAAATGGTGCTACATGAGAAAATTGGGAAAAAAAATCACTGTCTCAAATATTAAGAAAAACACATTTTTTTTCTAGTTACTATTAAAAAAAGAAATCTTATGCAACCATTAACTACTTTATATAAATACATTGCCACCCTATTCAGAAAAGATTTGCAATTAGTTTTAATATACATTTGACTAGTACGAAAAGAGAAGATTTGCTTATGTGGAACTTAAGACTTCTTGATTTGAATTGAGTTAAGGGTACACAACCAACCAACTTCCTCAAAAGAGGGATCTCTACAAACAATTTAAACAATTTCCTTACTTGGAAATGATTTGACTAACCCAGCTCCTACTACAACTTTTGCACGCATAGATGCAACTACTTTTATCAAGAGGTTTAGCTGCCAAATGTATTAATTCAGTTGTAGATCTTGTAAACCTTTGCAGAGGAAAAGTTCTTACTCAATAAGATGCCCTCAGCTACACTAAATAAAGTGCACGAGTAATGTGCTAGAACCCGATCTGTAACTAGCTATTACACTCTGATGGTTAGTTCACTCGAGATAACTTTAAAAAACAAATTCAAACCACCAAATTCAACACCCTTTACTCATTTTTTGTATTTTTTTCTTTACACACTGAAAGCCAAATGTAGATGTCAATCTGTTGATTATTACTCTTTTGCTCTCTCTTCTAAGTTCCAGGAATCTAAAAACCCCTCCCAGATGATTTTGTTTTCGAATTTTGGATTTTTAATTTGACCTTTAGAACAAAATTTCACCCATAGACAAAAAAAAAGGCTCAGTGCAACAAACTCAAGAAGAAGGCTACCAACACTATAATGCATGCATGCATGGATCCAGCTTGGTGTTTTGGAGGAAAGCACAAACAACATGGAAGAAGACAAGATTCCCGCGTTCATGTCAAAAAGAAATTCAACAAGTGCCCACAAAAATAAATCAATGTAAGATATGCGCTAAGATTTTTTCCTTAGTAATTAATACTTACGATGGAGAGCCACTACCTATTACATTTTAAGATGTCCTTCAATGTAGGCTATTAGTCCTCATATAATTAGTTCTTAATTAATCTCAACCACTAGTGAATGTATTTATTATTACTATGTAACCCCCAAATTCCAATGTGAAACCCCTTTGTTTGGAGATCTCTCTTCCATTCCCAACCATCTATGGCTAGGTGGCTATAGGAAATTTAGGATGGAACAATAACTATGATAGCCAATTAATGGCTGGGACAGATTTGGCAAATGGACCCACTTGTTTCAGAAATTTTCCCTTCTTGCATTTGCATCCCCTTGTTTTTTCAAAACCTTTTGACAAAAATTTGCACAAAAAAATAAACTAGTCTTTATATAGATAAGGGTTATAATGTTAGTGTATTAACATGTAGAGGCTGTTGAATAGGCTTGTGTGTATGTGTGAAGAAAAATTGTCATGGCTAATGAAATTGTGCATTTGATGGGAATTTAAGGTTTACACAATATGTTCACCATGTGCATTTTTTTAAAGGGTCTGTACTTGTTGTGTTTGTGACAAAATATTTGTCAATTTTAGTGTGGTTTATTCACATATACATAATTGTATGGGTGTTCAAATGAATCAAATGGATGAATTTTGATAACGTGGATGAAATTAATGCCAAAATTAAACCGCATGACATTGATGATTTCTTTCACAAATCTTATCACATCAATTGAATGGATGAAGGTGAATTTCATGAATGTAAATGACAATATCATTAAAAATAACAAGTTGGATGATTGAAGGTACCACATGAATGGTATTGACAAAAGTTCTCTACAATGTGGATGAAATTATATTTGGGGATGCAAATGACTAACATTCACATGGTTGATTTCTTACACATTCAACCAATAATGGATAGGTGGTTGATTTCATCCTTGAACCCAAATTTCATTGATGTTGTCAAGTTTCATCCACACAATTAGTTGCAAATATCTAATCATTTAATTTACCCATGCAACATGCTTCATCTTAATGTCATCCATATGGTCATGTTTCTTCTACATCATTAATGTTTTTTATGTTAGTAATTTCATCCATATTACCAAGTTTCATCCATGTGTCAATTTCATCCATGTGGTTCACTTTGATGTAAAAGGTGGCAAGGGTTTGGGGTCATGGCATGTAAAGCAAAGCATCATGTGATGAAAGGACATACACATACATGCAATGTTTGTACTATGTGGTATGTAGAATACTAATGCTTACAATAACAACTTTGAAATTGTTATGTTCCGGTAAGTGGGATATGTGTTGGAACTTTGCTTAAACTTTCATTAGAAAAGTCCAATGCAAGTGATGGACAGCCCTTCAACTCATAAATGGACTTGTCAAAACAAACACTACAAATTCACACGCAATCAGATGCTCTCTCTTTCTCTCTCTGCATTGCTTTGTTGAATTTCATACCAAATACTTGTTGCTAGCAAGTAGCAATGGTGAAAACAAAGTCTCTTGCAAATTCCTTTTGATCAAGGCCAAACACTGTCACTTGTGCACCAACATCAATTGGGAATGTGATGTTTCGTATTATGTATTTTGAGCCTTGCACATTTCCTTCCTTCAATGTTTTAAACACAGTCCATGGTGAAGGTTAATATTCTTGTTTGTAAGGGAAGATGCTAAAACTGAAAACATGTGTGTTTTCCTCCTACTAATATTCAAACATGTCATGGTTCTTTGATGAATTGGGAATATGACTGTGTATTATGAGACTGAAAAATTGTGTGTTTGGTGCTATTCAACATTGTATTCAAATTTTGTGAAATTTATTGCAACTTCTACTACTTAAGATTCTCCTTGATCTCTCTCTGTGAACCAGACATATTTCCTCCAACATCAACAAAGAGTCACAAAATTAGGAGTCAAACTACATAGAATCTACATCTCACCAACAAAGAGAGAACATGAAAAGGAAGTCAAAAATTGATGTCATCTTCAACACTTGGGGTCACTCATAAGTAAATTCCAATCTAGGCAGAAAAACAATGCACATGTACAAAGCTGCAGATTTAGGAACCTGGATACAACATTTTGAGGATGTTTTTTAGCTACAAAATCCTTTGGTGTAAGCTCTTATACTCAGATTCTGCAGGTGGATACCATAAAAAATCCTCCAAAAAGATTCATTGAAGAATGAACAAAGGAGTGCTGCAGGGAAGAGCTGACTTGAGTGAGCTGAACCCCAAAACACTTTGTCCTGGATTTGAAGAGAGGATGACCATTTAAGAAGCCCAATTTCTGAGAGTGTTTGACAGGTGTTTTCCAGTCTTACAAGCTCCTTGGATGTGATGTGATGCTCTTCAAATGATGAGAGATTGAGCATCTAAACTCTCAAAGTTTATTTCTCCAGATGTCCACAAAATCTCCAATTTTGCATGGAATGTTTACATCTGCAGCAGCAGCGGCAGCGGCAGAAGTGTGGATTTGTCAAGTCCCCACAAGTGATTCTAGACTTGTAGTGGCAGTACTTCTGGGCCACAACTGACTCATCTGTTGAGCTTGCGAGTATTTCTTCTTGTTCTGAGCATGAAGCAGAAGCTGTTGCACCAAGAACAAGCATTTTACTTCTTCTGCTATTCCCATTTTCAGACATCTCTTCTCTCTACCCAGCTCTCTCTCTGGAAATTTCTTGGCAAGAAATTGAGTGCTAAAAGAAATGGGAGAGACATCAATTGCTGGGATACTCTGGAATTTTTTTGGATTCGGACACAAGAGGAGGAGACTATGAGCCACAAAAAAAGTGCCTTATGATGGTGCTGGCTTAAATGTCAAAGTTGCAGTACCTGCAGATACAACTAGTAGCATCCTTACCCCAGCAGCATGCTGGTATGGCAGTGGTGGTGTACAGGTTCTTCTTATTCACTCTCAAAACTCTTCAAAAAGCATAGATTCATTTCTTTTGTAGATGCAGAAATGGTTCCAGGATGCAAATTCTCTGACCTGCCAATGTAATCCCTCCTGCATTTTGCTTGCACCTCCAAGACAAGGCTAAAATGCTGCCACATGTTGCATCTTGAGGAAATCAGTCCTCTCCATGCACAAAGTTGAGTGTTGTTCTATGAGGATGCTATTGTGTTTCTTATCATTAGCTATGTCTCTTGAGTGCTAGCCAACATCAAAGACAGACAGGAGTGTCATCCCATTGCTTCTAGAAACTCGGGATGCAAAGACATTAGAATAATGGTTTGCCCAATTTTTTTGGAGACTAATATATACTTATTGACATCCACCTTCAAACACCCACTGTCAGGTACTGATGAGGGCAGAAACAAAATGATTTACAGTAGTACAAAGAAATCCACCTCAAGCAAAAACAGTATGGTGTTTGTCAACCTGGAAGCTCACTCTTGATCACTGAGGAGAGGGGTCATGTGTGTTGCAGTGTCTGACATGGTATACTGAAAATCTTCAAGCAGATGATGATGGGGATGTAGCTCGAGTTTCTTAAGGAAGTCATACCTGAGACTGAAGATGGGTAGCAACAAATCAATGCCACCCAGGTTTGGGTTTGAGGCAGTCACACATGCCAAGTCAAACCCAAAGGCCCTGTGTGCATACAAGATGGCAATGTACATCAATCTATTGAGTTGTGTAAAAAACCTTGTCAACAGGAAGTAGCCGTATAGTGCCAACTTTGGCACAACATCAACCTTTTGGCTGATAACTTTGACCTTGAATGTAACTCTGACCTTGAATGATGTGAATTGCAGAACATATTATATTGATTGGCAATGGCATCCAAAAGCTCAGTCTTGGCTGGAACTACACTGCATTCATCAAGTCTGAGCATCAAATGCTGCCTTGTACAGAGGCACTTGTTCAACCCTTGTGCCACTTTGGTTTCTAAGTCTGACCTGTTCATGGTTGTAATCTGTGTAGTGTCAGTTGATATGCTTATCATATACATTGGAAAGACTATATCCGAGGGTGAAGGGTTCACCAAAAATACTCCCATCGAGTTCAAAATGATGCTTTCAGCTGAGACCTGCAGCAGAAAATGCCCAAATGATATTAGATTTCTGGAACATTCTGTTCCCAGCCTGTGAGCTCAATGTTTTTGACATATGCCAGAAATACTCCCATCCTGTTTGAACAATTCTTTCAGCTAGCACCTGCAGGAGAAAGCTCAAATGATATCAGATTCTGGAGAAATCTGTTTCCAGTCCCCCAGCCAACCTACAGACAAGCTGCAGCAGTACCGTGACACAGAAGGTGAGACACCAGAGGGACATAGAAGAAGTTTCTGGGAGAGTTGGCTTTCATTTGTTTTGAGGATCAGCAAGTCCATGTCCATCTGAGCATGATTTCTCAAGATTAAAGAGGAATTCTTGAGGAAAGGAAATCTGAGATAACTCACCCACAAACTGCAGGAGAGACCTGTTACCACCATCAACAATTTCATACCTTCTTTTCGATGGTAGCTTGTGCCACTTATAGTACATATACTGTTGTTCACTAGCACAATCCTACATGAACTCAATGGCCAATAACACATGCCTAGGTCTGTATATTCTAAGGTTATCTAATCTGCATGCTTTTGATATCCAAATGTAGAAATTGGGGTTCACAGAGTTGAACATCACAAGCTTTGGATGTTCATCTGCCAAGTGTAAAGTTAGAGAGGAAAAGAGCCAACAAAAATGCTAGTAATTGGTACTAGGAACAAAAGCAACTAGACATGGAGTATAGACTGGTAAGCAGCTTCATATGCCTCCACGCAGGTTGCATCCCATGACCAGTCCTTTGTCATACAATTTCTTATGAGTGCTGTCCATGCTTGATGATTATGCTTCTGCAGGCACCACCATGGACAATATAGACACCATTAGTCTCTATGAAGGAGAAAAAACTGAGCACAAGGTCTACAAACAAGACTCCCAAGAGAGACATAATGTTAAAACATGCTGACTCACAAACCAGAGGACTTGCTCATCTGCGACATAGGTACTAACAAGGAGTGCTCTGGGGTGGAAACTTTGCACAGGCAGGGTCATGCAAGCTGTTTTACAGTACTTCTGTTCATGTTTGTGGCACCTGATACTGCTTTATACAGGGCAAAACAATGCAGAGTGCTAGAGATAGTGAGGAGCACCAGATAATCTAGGGCACGGCTTAGTGCTGCAGTCAAATCAGTGGCCTTATCCGTGGAGAAAGAGAAGCCTGTTGCTTGCGACATGTCCCTTCTCACATCATCTACATCAATTATACTGCACCCAACTCCATCAGATTGTGCTTCCTTTAGACTGAGTCACTGGCCAGCATATCTGCAGTTGTAGAAAACAAAAATCTGCGAATCTTACAGCAGACTACTAGAAGCTTTGCACGAAGTCTTCTGGATACAATTCACAGTATTTCCTGTCAAATCATGAATTACAAAAACCCACTCTCAATCAATTATCATCCACTTGTTACCTGCCAGTGATTCCTCGTACTTCTCTTGCAACTGGGACAGTGCCATACCGCATCCCAATTAACTGCATCCAGGTCAGCCACAGTTCCTTTAGCAGATGTATAGCCAGCAGTCACTGTACAACTCCAGGGAAGGAAGGTCCAGACCCATGTTTGGACAAAACCTGAAAGATCAAAGCATGCTTCATATGCATCTTACCGGCAATTGCCCTGTTTGTTCAAAGATAGCTGGGCAGATGAGTATGTCAGAAGCTGCCACTACTTGATGTACCAAAGCATCATCATAATTGATCACCACTTGGGCATTTTCATCCTGCAAGTAGACCAACAACTGCATTCAGTAACCGATCATCCTCAACCTCAGTCAAGAATATACTCTTTGTACACTAGTGTATATAGACTGCTCCTGAGACAAAACACTGTATACTGACCTGTTACAGCAGTACTAGGTACCAGGTCAGAGTGGTAGACAAAAGTTTAAGACAAAAAAGTGAAAGAGCACCTTGGGATTTTGCATCATATCTTCCAAAATAGCTCGATTTCGAGGAATCTTGCTTCGCCCTACAAACACAAACTGAACATTCCAGAACAGAGATGCTCAGAAAAATGGAATGTGCAGTTTTGAAGGGGACTAGGATACTCTTTCAGAAAAGACCTCACTGCGAAATCTGGACATCAACATGACTTCTTGGCTTGCCAAAGAACAAGTCAGTTTTTTTAATTGCAAGGGCTTGGAAGCCATTTGATCTTATAACCTGTGCAGACTTTCCAAGAGTGCATTCCAGGGCAGCCCGCATCAACTTTAGCTCCAACTCTGACATTTCAAACCCAATGCACCCGACCTGCATCATTTGCAACTACTAATAGTCAGTCAAGAAGCAACCTACATCCTCCATCTTGGAACAATCCTGGTTCAGTTCAGGCCACACAACAGGATGGGAGGAAGGGAGCTTGTGATGAGATCGGAGGCATGTCCAATGTCAAGAACAAGGCATTTGTGTATCTCATGACCTAGATGGAGATTGCACCAAGACAACACCCAAAACCCTCTGTCAAGAACATGCAAAAGCTAGTCCTGATGAGTTCCAGAAGGAGACAATATGCACTTCTATGCTACAAAAACTCACTTGCCTAAGCAAGTAAGACCCCAGACAATTGTAGACTGAATCTCTATTGTGCAATCTGAGTGCTTTTTTCAGTCCTCATGAGCATACACTTGATCATCTGCATATAACAACATCCCTGCTGGTGGGCTTAAAATCTGTTCAGATGATCATGTACAAGAAGTTCAAAAGAAGTGACTCACGAGAGGAAGAGAGTAGTCTGCAGGTGGCAAACCTAGCCGCTGCTGCAATGCTGTCTTACAGATGGACTTGCCAGATAAATTCTCCACCGTATATGTTGCTGGCAGTGCTGCATCTTGACTAGGATTCCACAAGGACTCATCCAAGCCATTGAGTATGCCTAAAAATTTGTGCCTGCATCCCAAGGTTTGTGCAATTTGACTGTTGGACTAGGGTTCTTGAAAGCTCACTATATTCCATGACAAGATATAACTAGAATGCTGAAAGAATGACAAAACCACCATAAAATGCATACCACGTGGCAATTGTCACAACATAAATTGAAGAACATAGAAATGCACTTTAACAGCATTGGCAAGCCATGCTGCTTTGAAACAAAGCAAGAGAGTGTACTTAAAAGAACCTCACTGGTGATCATTAAGTGTCAAGTCTAGACCATATCCATGCTCCCTTGTCAAAAGGTCAGCTGCATAAATGGGAGAGACGGTAGTAACTTTGTTTGAATAAACAACTCCACCCTGCACATAAGCCAAACCATGGCTCAGCAACCTCTGAGTGCTCCTAAGATTTCCAGGAGACATCAACTGCAAATGTAGAATGCTCAAACCCTAACTCACCTTTAGAAGGTTTGTAAGATGTGGTTCAAAGTTGTCCTGGAGACGGTCAGGCCGGTTTAGTTTTCCAGGGTCCAATCCACACAGTGCCAGCTTATGTGGTTCTTGTAAACACTGCATCCATCAAGAGAACAGGGTTCTAATGGTCAGTATGCATCATCCACAAACCTTTCCAAACAGTTTTATTTATCTCTTTCACATATGGGAGTAGAAAGCACCAAAAATCAAAATCCAGACACTAAGGCAACTGTCAAATCTATAATGAGGTTTTTTCCCAGGATTCAAGCAACAGAAACCGAATAGATTCCCCTCCAAGAGTTCAATGACTCTCATGTGTTGACAAATGTACAGGAGTATGCAAGCTACCTGATACTTGAAATCATGACAAGTAAACAAGAGTCGGGTGTTCCCAAGTCCCTGTACAAATGTGACCACGTCAATCTTCAGCATTCCTAATGAAGTCCAGTGTACAAATGAGAACTTTTCTAGAGATAGGATGAACAGTTTGTTTGTAGTCCTTTAATTGTGGCTGTAGATAAGGTTGTTTCTCAAGTGTCACCACTACAAAAGTACAATGAAAAAGAGAACGGGCCTACTTAAATATTTTCTTTCTCTTTGTTGAACAACAGACTGATACCTGATGCACAAATATGTCCCAGAACAAGGGAGCTACTGCTGCTGTCTGCCAGTTGTGCAGATGAAGTATGTCAGCCTGCTTCCCTAGCTTCACCAATAATTCCAAGGATGCCCTACAGAAATATGTGAACCTGCCTCATCCACACAATTTTTCACTGCCCATTTCATGAATTATCCCTTCAGGTGACACAAGACCAACAATTGTGCAGCATGATTTGCCAAAAACAAGGTCAATCTCCAACACAACCATTTTCATCGCCTGTACCTCTCAAAGTCATTCTCATAGTCATAAAAGTGCTCTTGAGAAAAGAAACCAGCAGGATGAAGTGGGTCAATGAGAGTCACAGCAACTCCTGATAACGTCCTGCCAACACAGAAAGCACACTGTTACTCCAAACCACGGAAGAGAGTGAAGACAATATTAGAAAACTACCTTTCATACCAGAGCTGGCAGCCCTTCACACCAGTATAATGATCATTATGGGTTTGTCACATGATGCTGACTACCTCCTGGGACAAATACCTGTTTCTAGATCTTACCTTCTAAATCACAACAAAAGTAGATTGCCATATGTTGTGCTCAAAGCCTCTTGACAACTGTAATCAGATCAAGATGTCCAGATTACTAGGTTGAGAGCAACAGACACAGTGAGAGAGAGCACAAGTAACAGAGCTAGTCCCCATGCAGCAGTCACCCTGTCTAAAATGCATCCCAATGCCAGAAGGAGTCCAGATCTCCAGAGAAGAGAGAGATGGTCACAATCCAGATTACTTACCCTGTCCAGATCTTGTTCCTATACCAGTCACCACCAAAGTAGGAGTAAAAGTCTCCTTCTAGTTCATACAGGCTCTCCATAGCACTCAAGTCCAGAGATGCATATCTGGAGGCCCCAGCAGTTCTCTACACCCTTCAGAAGATATCTTGTGAGTACATCTGCAAAGAGTTAGAATCTGTGGCAGTATGGGATATGCCTCAGAGAGTCTGAGGTATTACACAGGAGGTCCATTACTAGACCCTGCATCCTCCTACAGTCAATGATTGTGTCAGAGATGAGATGTAAAGAGGAATTGTATGAGCTCCAAAGGTTTGGATCCATAGCATCACAGCTGTATAACCACAGGATTTGCCTCGTTCCATCCCAATATCCAAAGCCAACATCACACTCTCACTGGTTGGAATAATTTTTTGCATCTTTTTTATCACAATGTGGCAAAACCATTCAATAAAACAAAGAAATGCATCCTGAACAGCATCAGTGAATTGAGATAACAAAAGAGCACACATTGAAAAGCATGTGCAGAAATGTTAAAACTTACTTGGGTAGGATCACCTCCACAAGATGACCCCTTCTAAATAGTGCCTGGCACAAATTAGTTATGTAGATTGCAAGACTTCCTGACCCTGCCAATGGTGCCATCTCTGTACAGATATGGACCACATGCAACCCAGGTCTTCACACCCAAAACCCATCCACTTGTTAGCATATCAACCATCCTTCCATCAGATCCTCCAGCCCTCCAATTCATAATGAACAGACAGAAAGGGCATCCCAATTGATCTTCCTCTCCAAGAATCAACTCACAAGCATGTAGTCTAAGGTCCTTACTTTCTTTTTGGGTTCAGAAGAGGCAGGAGCCCAGATGCAAGCTCCCTGTCATCCTTCTCCAGCAGCTTTGTGAAGACTTTGGCAGCCTGTGCATCACGGGCCAAGGCCAGTCCACGCAATGCAGAGACCTGCTCTACCCTAACTGCTCCAGTGACCAGCATGGAATCAATCCGTAAGAGAAGCTCACTCCACAGAGATGGCACATCAAGTATCTCCTTCCGACCGACCTTCCGTTCACTTGTCAACCTAAAATCACTTACTGCAGGGTGCAAGCACACATCCATGGAAAGGATGGCTTTGTAATATCACATTGGCAAAGTGTAGCAAAAACTTGCAATCATGGATTTTTCTTTATGGCACAAGCAGACCATTTTTCATGATCAATGCAAGAAGAATAACTTTTATATGAAGAGAGCACTCCAATTCCAAAGAAATAAAATTCTCTTATGAAGATGATTGCTACCAACACACTGCTCCAGCTAGCTTGGCATCAAAATTCAATCTGTTTGCAATCTCTGTTCTGCATCATAACAGAAACAGACCACCCACATGGAGAATCAGGGAATGTAATGTGGGAAACCTTAGTTAGACCCTCAAAGACTCACCTTGATTTTCTGATATCAAGAGAGAAACTTCAAGCTGCTGAAGTTTTGTTCGCAAGACATCACATTCAGCCAAACCTGCCTGATTCTCAGCCTCAAGCTGTGCTAGCTGGGCAAGTAGCAGCTTCTTATCATTCTCAACCTTTTGAAGCTCCTCCATTGCCATCAACCGCTGCTGGTTCAAAAATAACATGTCTGCCATGCCAATGTTATACACCACCACACCTAAATATTAAGAATGAGAACATGTGAAAGCCACCCCCACCTTTTCCCATCAATCCACTACATGAGCCCCCGCTTTGACAGAAGAGGAACACCTAGAAAGTAGGAAGAGAAAAAAGTGGACGCACTTTGTTGTGCATCGTTGAAGAGCTTCATCATATAACTTGTTTCAGCTGCCACAGAAGCAGCCTTCTCTGTTGTTGAGTTGACTTCCTGTTTACATGTCAATTTCGAGTAAGTCCCAAGGACATACAGACCAACCCATAAAGGATCAGCTAGACATATATGATGTCTTCAACCCCAGCTTCACAGATCTTACAGTCTTAATAAAATATTATTAATTTCATGTGCTTAGATGCCTCACAGCTGTGTAACATCCAACCCTTAAATCTCTCTGTTGATGAGCACAGGAATGGATATTACACACAAAAGTAAAGTGGGTCATGTAATATTGCACCTGCAAAGCTTCAATGCCAATTCCTTGCTCACTGCACAATCACCCATTTATTTTGTTTGTCAGATCTCCATATCTTCCTGCTGAAATTCACAGAGAAAACTCTCTCCACAACAACAATTTGAAGGGAACACAACTACAAGATCTCCACAAGGGATTACTACCACACTGCAATTGGCTGCAGACTCCACTGGTGCTTGCCCATCATTCCCGATATGGCAAAAAACTTAACAAATATACATGTCAACTCAGAAAGACAAATATTTGGTTCTCCGAACAGAAATGTTCTACCATCGGCAAATAATATCAACAGCACATATCATCAGTTGGAAGCTATTAGGGTTTGCTGGAAATATTGTTGTATGGAAGTCACAAAAACTTCAGGAGAATTGAAATGTCAGATCCTTCCACCCTTCTTCTTCTTTCCATCAGAAGAACTGTTTTTTTCTCTTTGTAAAGCAGGGGATAGCAATTGATTGCAGCAGCTACAACTCGACTGCATCCCGCTTACGTGATGAGAGAGTAACCTCCTAACAAAGGGACAGAACAGCGGCAAAAGAGCCAAGCAATAGTGTCCATGACGCGAAAGAATTCTCTGTATGTAGGAAGAAGAAAAGGGATCCCGACATTGCTGCTGGGAGCCAAAATTTGCTGGAAGCATACAATCCAACAAACTGCGACGGAGGAGACTCTGAAGCGAAAAAATCCTCTCGGCAGAAAAGAAGAAAGTTGATGTAGTCAATCCTGGTGCTCACCGAGGAGAGGAATGTACAGGTCGAGGAATGCGAAGGAAACGAGAGCTCCTCTGACAGCACGAAGAAGAAGAAGACTTGAACCCTGGGAAAAGGCCATCAGGCAATCGTCGAAACCCTTGAAGGGAACCCGCAACTGTTTGTTGCAAAATGACCATAGCCGCCATGGTGAAAACTTGCTGTCGAAGACGATCGCAGTTCAGGCCGCCGTGCCCCCCGCCCCGCCAAACCCCTGTTGTCAAGAATTCCTGAGATGATCGATCTGTGCGCGCGCACAGGGAAGGAAGGACGACAACAAAAAGCAAATTTGATCGTCTTCGCAACAGACAAAAAGTCGGCACACTTCTTCAACATGGAAAGATCGACAGATTATTCATGTGCTCTGATCTCTGACAAAACCCTAATCCAGGGCTCTCATCTCTAACAAAAACCTTGCAATCTGGTCTGAATCTGCTTTTACAATTTGCACAGTGTTCTGATATCAAGTAAGACTATGGAGATTTTGTCACTCACTTTGGAATTCATATGACAGAAGGAAAGAGATATTTTCAAGGGCATGAGTGAAGAGAATATTATTGTTTCAGTTGCTGTGTGATAGAGATCACATTCACATAAAAAACTTACTAACCCACTTCTCTCTTCCTCTTTTTTTGTTGTAATCAGCTATTCAGCTCATTCAGATCAGCAATCTTAATCCACCAAGGAGCAAAAAGATATTCAAAAATCTACTAAAAATGATGAGTTGTTGAGATCCAGGAGCAATCTATGTTTTTTTTCTCTTTTTAAGTGCCACAGCCCTTGACATCACGCCACTTGAGGTAAAGCAAGCCAGATTCATAATGAGTATATGCCCCTGCAATCACCAGCAAATGGAACAATTGGTGACTGTTGCCCAAAATGTCAAACATGCCTGGTTTCCATCGTTCAGGAATGCGTGTAGCATACACCAGAGCACCCAGACCATAGAAAATGCCCATGGCAATTTCCATAAACAGAGTCTGATACAAGATAGGCTCAATATCCTGATACAGAAACAGTTTGTGTATACAAGGGATCACTCCTGATATCCCCATCCCAAAGAACAGGCATGCTCGGAATGTCCTATACTTTGTGGTCTCAAAGACAGGTAGCAGTGATGCCAGGACAGTGCCTATGCCAATTATGGTGATTGTGGTAAGGTACATGTCACGCAGGAAAGGATTGCACGCAAAGCTGTAATAAACCTGTCTCAAATAAAACATACCACACAATGTTCAAAGCTCTGAACCATCATCATTGACTGAAATGACTGTAAACTGGTTTCTCTTCTTTTCTGCTCTATTCAACTGAAATTTTTGTGCGTGTCAACAAAATGGATTATAAATGCAACAATTCCCTGTATTGAAAACCATGAGGTGCACAAGTGGTCATTGCTCTGTTCCCCATTGAACATGTGCAGAGCATAAACTTTTTCCCAATGTTGTAACACCACATGGCTAAATTTCCTAGGATGATTTCAACTCTTTTATGATTGCAGGTACTTCTATCCACACAACACCCAATAACCTGACAAATAACACCTTGCATGTGACATAAATTTGTGCTGAGCTCATCTACCATGGAGTTTACATATGCTACAGATCTCCAGAGAAAAGATGAAGAAAAAACTGCATTGCTTTCCAGGAGTCACTTTTTACAGTTGTAAGGCTTGTGGAGAGGGAAGGATCAAGTACCGGTGGGTAGAAAGACCCTGCAATGAGCAAGGCAATGCCCGTGTAGTCCAATCGCAATAAAAGGTATGAACAATGTGGTGAGATGCATGAGAAGAGATGGCAGGTGGTGCTTGACAGCAAACAGAACATGGCACCTCCAAGGAACACAAAGAATGGCCACCTTGTAATGTGCTTCTTCTGCAGATACAAGGCTGTGACATTACTTCACAAATCACAGGAGCAGACCCACACTGTGTTTCTATGAACTCTCAAGAAAACACATAAAAACTGAGGGATCCAAAAACTCCAGTACAAGTTAAGCTTGCTGTAAAAACGTTGCTGGGCACAAGAACCAGGAATAAACAGCTTACCAATGAACAATCTTCTGAGCCAGTTCCAGAAAAGCAACTTGGATCAAGGCAGCTGGCAAACTCTTCTGGTAGGTGCAAATAGGAAGGCATTTGAAGCAATTGCTCTAGACATGGCTCCACATATGTCGGCAGCTTTCTCACTGTGAAGATGGTGAGCCCCAAAAACAACAGAAACCCTAGGAAATGCCTGCCATGGACTCCAACAACAAAAATACGTTTGTTAGCCAGCCAGCCAGCCCATCTCTCATGTATCCAGTTTGTTGCAAAATCATTCATTATGTGCAGTAATCATTGTTAAGCAATCAAGTTTGACAGATACTGCTCAAATTCTTGTTGACGATCTACCTGTTGTAATCATCCCTCGCAAAATCAATAGGAACTAATGAACCCTGAGTGTGACATGCAAGTGTTATGAAATTGCAGATCTATCTCAAAAGCTCTGCTGAAAGGAAGAGCAAGAAACAGCATCATCACATAGAGGTAGAATGCATTAAACAGAAGAAGAAGAAGAAGAAGAAGACCCGAAGAATGAGACTGTAAGCTCCCAACTCTTCTCCTGGCTCTTAGCTTTTGTTCTCAGACGGCGAGTTTCTTCAAACCAGAACAGAAGAGAAGATCTGAGACAGAGAGATGCATAGAGAGAGGGGAGCAGAAAATTCGAAAAACTTACGTCCAGATGTTGAGAGTCTCATTGTGGAAGGAAAAAAGAGAAAGGAGAGTGGGTCCGAGAGGCCAATTGAGTCGATAGTGTCCCCGAATGTACTCATTGTCACGGAGATACTCCGGCAGTGCCTCGAACTTCACCAACTGGTACTTCACCTTGCTCCACAACCTATAACCCTCCTCCTTCTCCTTCTCTCTGGGACTACTAGTACTTATGATATTACTACGTCTACTATCATCATCATCATCATCATCATCGTTTTGCCGCTTCAAATTCTCCACAAATTCTTCGTCTGCAACTTCCTCCTCGCGTCGTATGCTTGTGATCCTCAGAAGTCTTGCTTCTTCTTCTCCTCCTCCTCCTTCTGTTGCTCCTGCTGCTCCAACAATCCCAGCATCCTTAGTTTCTTCTTCATCCTCTACACTCCTTCCCATCTTTCCAAAAATTCCAAAAATTCCAAAAAAAACCCAAAAAAAAAAAAAAGCTATGGAAAGAGGATCGATCGATCTGTTGTTCACAAGCCTCATGTAATGCCCAAACTGAAAAGAATTCTTGATAGTGAAAAAGTGGCAACGACGACAAATCCCAGCGCTTCTGCAGCAACGCACTCACCGGCGTGACCACACTCCGTCCTCTCCTTCTTCTTCTTCTTCGTCCCTCTTCTTCGTGGGGGTGATGATTCTGTCCATCGGATGTGCTATTCTGTCCATAATCTTTTCCCCGTTTTGCAACACCAAAACCTTTAAAACACACAAAAATCAAAATTGACTGGTAAAATCTTTTTTTTTTTTTTCATTTGTCAATTTTTCATTATATTTGATTATTTCCATTTTTTGACATATTCAACACTCATCATCAAATGTCATTTAATTGTCTTACATTTTATATATCATAGTACCTTGACTTCTTTGACACTAATAATTCAATTATGATTTTATTTTTTTATTGGCTTGTCATAAAATTGCCCCAGTTTGTGTGACATTTAAATAGTATCCAACTTTATATTTTGTCCACTTTTTCATCTTCATGGGTGGAGTATGGAAGACACAATTACTAATGTGTTTTGGATGCCCTAAACATTGATAGGGCCCCAAAAGAGGATGAGGGTGGGGATGCTCACATCTCTACTACCCACAACAATTAGAATGGTATGTACACACTATTTTGGATGAATTACATCCATTTTATAGTGTGGAACTCCATTTGGGGCTTGTTGTAAGTTGGGATTGAGGAGAGTACTTGGTCGTAAAATGGGGATTGGGGTTTATATGTTTCCATTGTGAGCCTTCCCTTGTTCTTGGCGAGATGGTATAATTTGGAAGCCACAACAAGGGTACACGGTGAGTGGGGTTGGAATTATATGTTTTTACTAAGAACATCTCCACCGGTGCTCAGTACGTGGCCCAGCAAAAGAGAATTCGTTGAAGAAAAGTCAAAACATTGCCCTTTGTGTCAGCAAAATAGTTTTGGCCCAGCATTTTTTTCCACGGGATTTTTTTCTGGGGCAAAATTTCGCCAAATTTCAACCTGAAATATATGATTTCGACCTATGCAAAGGATCTTTCATGGAAAACATGGCCCAAATTCGCCAATTTCAAAAAAAAGAAAGCACTAAATTGCCATATTTTTACCGATAGGTAGCCAAGAATATAGAAAGATTTTCGTTTTTCCTACTTTCATATCTATCATGTAACCAAATTTGGCACATGATTGCCACTTAAGCTACATCAAAAACAAAAATTTTAAAAACCCATATACTGAGGCTGGTAAAAGGTGAAACTTTGGTCTGTTTCTTCATGCTTTTAAGATTCTATTTGGGCAAGTTCGAGCTTCTAGGTGTGCTCTTCATGCTCTTGAAGGTTGTCTGAACAAGTTCAAGCTTATGGTTGTGTTCTTTCTACTCTTGAGGTTGTGTTTTCGCAATTTCAAGCTTCTGATCATTCACTTTGTGCTTGTGAATGTGTGTCGCAACAATTGTGAAATTCTAATCTTTCTTTCCATGCTCTTGAGCTTCTCTCTTGGTTGCCTCGAAGTTTTGATTCCTCTCTTTGTGCTTTTGATTATGTGTCTCAACAACTTCAAAATTTTCAACCCTCTTTTCATGCTCTTGAACTTTTGTCTTGGTTACCCTAAGGTTTCACTCCTTCTCTTTGTGCTTTTGAATGTGTCTTGGCAACTTCAAGGTTTTGATCCCTCTCTCATGCTCTTGAGATTTTGTCTTGGCTACCCTAAAATTATAATCCCTCTTTTTGTGTTTTTGAGTGTGTATCTACAACTTCGAGGTTCCAATCCCTCTCTTCATGCTCTTGAGCTTCTTTCTTGGCTACCCCAAAGTTCTAATCCTTCTCTATGTTCTCTTCTAATGTTATATCGGCAAGTCCAAATTATTCTCCTTCTTTTTCTATTCTTGTGATTTTGTCTTAACAAGTTCAAGCTTGCACTTGTGCTCTTGAAGTCTTTGTTAGCCTTCTTGACTTATTTTCAATATTCTTGAAGTGTTTCTACTTTATGTTAGCTCACATGATCCTAATTCATGTTCTCCTCTAGTGCAAGTTTTGGTGGTGACCATATGTTTCTTTCATATTAGTCATCAAAAAGTCAATTACTTACTATTCAATGCCCTCTCATTTGATCTTTAACATGTGCCCACTACCTAGCCTCTCATTGTACCCAAGTTGTGCATCCAAAATTGGCACCCATGTACTTGCATAGATCTATTCTCAAACATGTTTGAAAGTTTTAATGAAATTTATCACCAACTTCCTTAACATCTATTAAAGTCCAATCTGCATGAAATTTTCCTCTAGCACACTTTTTAGCAATTTTAATTATCTTATATGCTACAATCCCCAAATCCACTACTCTTTTGGTTCATTTATCCTCTTTCTCCTTTCTTTTTCATTTTTTGATTTCCTTTATAGTTGCCTATTCAATGGTTTTTTTCCTTAGAATATTTAAATATTTAACAAAACTCACAACATGTGACTAAAAGTAGTCAACTAATGGTTCATTTCTTCTTGTGTGTTTAGCAAGTTGTGCAACCTCATGATTTCTTGGATCAGATTTGAAGGATTATGGGTTTCCTATATCAACTTAGGAATAATTTCATATAAGTTTGCAATCTCTTCTGGTTGTTCTTTTATCATAGTAGGGATTCAAGGCATGTCTACATAATAATGTTGGTCAATTTCTAACATTTTGGTAGGATGATATTCAATTGTTGTTCCGTGAACTATTGTTTTAGCTATATGGAAAAGTTTTATAGTAATATATTCCTCCCCCCATTGTTGACTTTGATTACAATAAATTTTATCATTTAATGTGTATTCCTTTTCACTTCCACGATTGTTAATGCTTGTTAAAGTTTTTAAACCTTAAACCCTTCCCACATTAGAACAATTTTTTTGAAAAAAACTAAGAACTCCTTGAATTAAAAAAAACATCCAAAATCTTTTTTTTGCATTGTCATGTTCTTCCTAGTTTGCAAAGTTTGATGTAATCATCTGATAGCCTTTGACCTTAGAAAATGTAGAACTTGGTAGAACACCTTTTGTAACATTTATTACACATTTTATAGTTAACCATTATCGAAAGTTGGGGATGGTGCTGGAAAATGCATTTCATCCTCTCCTAGCTAAAACCTTTGCTCTTGATTGTTTACCAACCTAAATGTATATTTCATCTTAATTCCATACACAATTTATAATGTAATCATGTTGGTGTATAGTGAGTGAAGGTTGGTGTAGAATGAATTGCAAGAAATGGGTGTTAATCCTTATGTCCTATAAACTTCTAGTCTTTGTGCTTGTCAATTGTTAACTTATGGGTGTCTTTGATTAAACCAATATCACCAATTATTGCATGGTATTCCATCTTGGAATGGTGTAGGGTGAAAGTATGATTGGGTGGTACTATAAGGAACATCACACTTAATTTTTCAAGACCCATCAAAATTTGGAAAAATGTAGGAAACACATAAAAAAAGGTTTTTAGTAATTTTTTTATTGAATTCATTAACTAGGTTGTATAGATTTTGAAACTTCAACGATGCAAAAAATATTTTGAATTTTGTTGTTCCTATTCATTACATTCACACAAAGTTTCAAGAAAGTAATAGTGGTTATGTTCCTTAAACTTTTTGGTTAAAAACATTTTTCAAACAAGGTTTGAAGTTTTTTTTGTGGGATTAATTTTCTAAAGTATTTTAAATGGTTCTATTGATATTTTATTGAGTAATTATTTTAATAGGTATAATTTAGATATGAATTTCCAATGTTTAAGAACTTGATTCATAAAGGGGTCACATCAATAAGGAATACAAATTTGTAATGATTTCCACCTTTTTTTATTGTAATGGAAACTTCAAGCCATATACTTTGGCATGCAATAAATAAACATGAAAAAATATATATTTATAATTATGAAAAATTTTAAAGAAAAAGGCCCATGAATATTATTTGGACAATTTTTGTTCTTTGATTATCCTTTGAGGGTGTTCCTAATTGGTCCACCCAATCATACTTTCACCTTGTATCCCTTATTTGTGTCATAAATATCAACACCATGGAGTTCATTCGTATGAATGTTCATCCATGTCTTGTCATTAACTTATACCTAATTCTTAGTTTAATTTCAATTCATTTTTAATTAGCTTTTAATTAGTTAGTTAAGTCTTAATTCATTTCCAATTAATTCATAGTTAAAAACTTCAGTTCACTTCTAACTCATTTTTAGTTAACTCATAATTCATTATTAGTTCCCACCATGGATGGACATGGGCCCCACATGGGTGAACATGGGTCACATGGAAGTTGGAAGTTTTTTGAAAAAAGTCATTGAGTTATATGCCCAATGGGTATAAATAGAGGTAGAATCTCACATTACCTTTAGTTTGTTCAACACCAATTTGGGTATGTATTTTTGTCATGCTCTTGTTTTTTTTTGTCATATTTTTTAAATAAAATCCTTTTGTATTCACATCATCATCACAAACTTCATGGGTCACAATTCAACAATAATAGTTGTGTGAAATTTGTTTTTCATAGGTTTGAATGGAATAAACATGGATGTCATTCATTTACTTGTATTGTTTGAACATTGATGTTGTGCACATTGTTTAAACATGAATGTCATATGGTTGTTCGTATTGTTTAGACACGGATGTTGTATGTTTATTTGTTTTGTTTACACAAGAAAGTCATGTGCATGATTTTCGTATTTAAGAAATGCATGACATTCGTGTTTAAATAATACGAACCTATGAAGTAACAAATTTCGCATGGAATTGGAACAAACCCATGAAGCCTATAAATTTGTGATGCACATCGTGTTTTTTCTTTTCACTTATATTTAAAACAAAGTTCATGTGGTTTGGAAATATTGTTGTTTAGTTCTTTTCATGCCCGGGATAGTTTGTGTCAATTCTATAAATTTCATTTTTAATTATTGTAGGCTTATGGATAGTTCACATTCATACATATTTAAGGTCCATTTTTGAGCACTACAACATCTTGTTCAAGATTCTATAAACACACCTCTTGACCCCATCTTCCTAAACCTTGTTTTTCCATTCAAGTGGTCAAAAAGTGAGCTCAAAGGAAGTTCCATGATTTGATAGCCTTCCTTAAAAAACATCTTTCTCTGTTAATAACATCCATTGTTGTTTCTAATGTTTCAACTATCCACATGTGTCTGTTACTTGCTATATTGATTCAATATAATTGTGATGGTTTTCTTCTAGTCTTCAATTCATGAGATGGGGACAAATTTTCCTTGCTCATTTTTTACTAATCCAAGATGCCATTTTTTTTCCTTCAAGACACATTTAAATTCATGATCGTTGTTGTCTTTCGACCCCCAACCTCCAAGAACCTAATAGTGTGGGTTTTAACCCAACTAATGGCACGCCTAAATTTCTTTCCTATACACATCCCAGAATCCAAAAAGTGTAGTAAGTTTGGAAATGTATATATTGCATGTTCAAGTAGTGCTATAATAGAGTAGATGAAAGTATAAAACTTTGCAAAATCTTCCCACACTAATTGAACATTTTCTATTGATGTGCAACTTGTGGGAAGTTATTTCTACAAGTGATTAATATGACCTAGTTGATCCCTTGTTCTCTTGAATCTACTTCATCCAACATTTTGGACTATAAATTGTTGGATCCAACAATAATCCAAATACTTTTTGAACCTTTGGTTGTAAATATGATGTATGATTTCTATCCCATATTCTAATTTGGTGATTTCTTTTCTATATGTTTTATTTTGAATTGTTACAAATCTATCTTTCAATTAGGCAATTGATTATCTATTTGTTCTACTTTCATTTGTAGTGTAATTTTTTGCACATCTACCCTAGAACTTGATTTTTCTTCATCTATTTTTTGTATTCTATCCTTAATACCTATTTTTTGCAAGAAACATTTCAAGCTTGACCTTTTTTTTTTACATGTTTTACTTCTACTATAGATCTAAATCATGAATAACTCAAGTAATTCTTAGCACTTTAATAATAGGACTTAACAATTTTAAGCAAAGTTGGATTTATTCTTCTACTATAGTTCGTAGGGAGGACATATTTGCAAGAGGGGACTAACACTAATAATGAGCTACAATTTTATAATAAGCTTTGCCAATGTTTAAACTTGTTATGGTGTTGGGTTTTTTAGAGGGAAGGGTGAAAGCATGATAAAGTATGCCAATGAGGGTTACTTGATTTTTTTGTGGAAAACATCCATAAATAAGCATTATTACATTGAACTCATAAATATTTTTAATTTTAATGATCAATAAGAAGAAGTTCTTTGATTTCATTGAATAATATTAAAAGATTACATGTTTTAATACGTATCTAAGTACATTTTAAAAAATATAAATATAGGAAAATATGTGTCCCACTTTTGGACAAGTATATGAAAATATGATGATTGAATACAATTATAGTTGATTTTTTTATACTTTCAAATGGATGAAAAACTAATATGTATCAATGTGTTTTGATTTTTTTCATATTATAATCATAATTTATTAAAATTTTCATATAAAAATATGTTTGAAATTTAAAGATACTTTTCATCCATTTTTCTTATAAGTGCTAAAATTCCTCACACTATATGTATAATTAACCATAAACTCAATGGAGAGCATCATTGCTTCATAATGAAAGTTAAAGAAGTTTTGAATAGGATTTTCATGTTTATACCATAAATGTGATTGTGACTACATGGTGGATATTTTTTTTGCATGGTTTACCATGTTTTCATTTAGAATGCAAACTATAGAAGCTTAGTAAGAATCTTGAAGATTAAACTTTTAAAAGGCTAATAATGAGAAAAACTCAAAATTTGATAATCTGGGTGCATTGTATTCTTGTTAAGGTTTATGGCTTATTTATGAACAATTGTATGTTTTGGTGAAAATCCTTTAAGATGTACCACACATGACAAAAAGGGCCTAGTCCTTATTATAGTTTTTTTTTACCCTATATTTTGATCCAGATAAAAAATAATGAGTCAAAAGTTGTCAAAATTTTTAGAAGGACTATATTTTAGACCACTACAATTATAGATTCCATCATAATCATCCATAAATGTGTTTTTACATGGTAAAAAAGACAAAAAAGGATGACATTGTGACAAGACTTTGATACACCTTAAAGAATTTGGACCCACCATTAATATAATAAATAAACCCCCATAATTAAACATTATTTTTGCTTGTCTTGGTGTTGTTTTGTGAAAATGAATCCGACCCAACCTTAAACCAAACATTGCCTTTGAAAAAACATTTGGGAATTTTTATTAAATTAATTCTAAATACACCTATAACCAAACAAAGAAAACTTGACACTATTATTTTTTTATTTTATTTTCTTTCAATTATGCGCATGAAAATGTGCCCATATTTTCCCATCTTGAACATATGTAAACATAACAAGTCAAAATTTGTTAATTTTGCCACTTTCTCACACCTATAACTACACATAAAATTAACATTATGTGTGGGTCACCTTAATAAATGTTAATCTTCTAACATTTTGTTATTTTTTAATTTTTAATTGTAACATATTATTCTTTAAACATTCAAAGTTTATAATAATAACAAACTATAGAAATGAAAGAATAAAAAACAACAAAAATGTATTCCATAATCCATATATGCATTAGTATGGAATAATATAAAAGCAAAATTCAAACCATATGGAATTGAAAACAAAAACAAGTACAAAAACATCACAAATGTTCTTTTCCATTAAAATCTTCTTCTAGCTTCTTTCATGAACTTCTTCTCATCATTCAAAAAAAAACTATTTAACTATTAATGATCCCCCAACTTAGAATTCTTCCAAATAATCCTTCTTACTTTCCTACCATGAACATCAATTCAAACTATTATCAATTTCATCTTAATCAATTAAGTTTCATGCTACCTACAACACCCTACGATAACATCTCCTTTTGTCCATTTTGTCCAATGGTGACATTACACCTATGTCCATTTTGTCTAATAACAATAATATAGTTCAACCTTTAACATACGCAAGTTCATTGAAAATTATTTATTAAGACTCATGTTTGGTGACAAAAGCTTTTTCAACTGTTGACTTGAAAGCCTTCAATTGTTGACCAAAATTAATGGGCAAACCCATCTTTGGGTGATATCATTAGGAACGTCACACCTTGATTTTCTTACACCCATCAAACTTTTAAAAATCATAATAGACACTTAAATAAATATTTTCATAATTCTTTTAATCAACACATTTAAGTTCTTAGATTTTGAAAGTTTAATAACATCAAAAATGTTGTTTGTTTTCATGTTTTTAATCATTGCATTTAAAAAAATGTTTCAAGAATGTAACATTGGTTCTTCTTTTTGAACTTTTTGGTTAAGGATACAAATTCAAAACATGTTTTGAAATTTTTTTTGGATTTTGTTTTTCTTAAGGTAATTTTGAAAACATTTTATTTCAAAAAAATTTATCAAGCAATTAATTGAATAAGTAAAATTTATAATTTAGTTATGAATTTCCAAAGTTAAAGCTAATGATTTGCCATCTCTATTAAGAATACAAAATTTTAACAATTTCCATTTTAAAGAAAAGGCCCAAGAAAATAATTTTAATTTACATTAAATCAATGTTCAATTACTGAGTGATGTTTGATGGAAGGCATGTTACTTTACTCATCAAGGGCTTTCCAACAATATCCTAAACATGACAAAAGGTGCCATGGCTTGGGAGATCTCAACATGACAAACAAACACACTACTTTCCTTCATATTTAGATACGTAAAATTGACAATTTAATTAATATTTATAACATCTTGATATTAATTTTTTCAAAGTTTTTTTCAAATTGTTGCCATATTGATATATGATAACCATATATTTTCCAACATGAGTAAACACATGAAAAACCTTTGGATTGTTATTATTGTTATTGATTTTTATTGCCCCATGTAGTGTAAAAGTAACCTTACGGTGGGTGTGAAATGTGAACTAATGTAATGAAGGTACAGTAGAACCTGTCTAAATTAATACTGCCGAGACCGGGGGTTCTGTATTAATTTAGACATGTATTAATAATGAGAGGGTCATTATGTAGATAATTCTCCGCTCGCGCCATTAGGGCTTCGATGATTGTTGCTGTTGTTGTTTTGAGCCTGTGAGCGGAATCCCAGATGCTCCTGTAGACGGCAGCGGTGTTGCAACGACGTAAGGTGCTCTTGTTAACGGCGGCAGTGTTGCAACGACATAAGGTGACCAAGTGAAAACCATACCTTTGAAATTTTCCTTTTACTTGTATCAAGCTTCTCTGCCTTGGCCTTGGCCCTCTGTTCTTGTGCCAAAAGCTCCATCCTCCTTGTACCCGTCTCTTTATCTCTTGCTTCACTGGCCGGACAACACTTTGAATTTCATCAAAGTTGACAGTCTGGAATTTCCACACTA
>Ga0209208_10001278_pt1 | contig 35314 bp, 28 predicted proteins | sample S1TSphfallax_3_FD_187694 | JGI IMG/M metagenome (GOLD analysis project Ga0209208, IMG submission 187694) | Host-associated microbial communities from peat moss isolated from Minnesota, USA - S1T2_Fd - Sphagnum fallax MG (SPAdes) (version 2) | ecosystem: Host-associated > Plants > Peat moss >...
TGAAAAATATGGAAGAAATTCATTTGGGAGATGTTGTGAGAAAGGCAAGAGACTAAATTTGCCTAATATGCAAGGTTTAAATGCATGAATGGAATAAGTTTGAATATTCTAGTAATTTGTGTGGAACAAAGGAATGAAATAACATATTCATGGATGTGATATTAAGAGTGGTGTGAAGTTGAAACTAAAAAGGAACTTCAAAACTTGGAATGTTAATTTTTCAAGTATGTGTTGAGTTTATGAGGTTTGCATTTGTAAGAGGCTAAAGATTGGACTAGGGATGATGTTTGCAAGATCAAAGATGTTTATTGGTGGATGGAAGATGTGGGAAGTTGAAATAGTTATGAATGGCATGATGTTTTGTTGAAGCTTACATGTTGAGGGTTAGTGCAAGTTACATTGAACCAATATTGATGTCATAGTGGCATCCTAGGTAATTGCAAAATTAAGGTGAATCATTTTTGGCACGAACAACACTCCATATAAGTCTATATTATAATGTTAAACTTGCAATTTGTTAATGGTATCCTTGATTAACTATGGATTAGGTGGTGAAAATTGGACAAATTTGATCCATTTAAAGAGCCACACACCTAAACACCTTTTTAACACACATGTTAGGAAAAATAATAACAATATAACAAAAAATGATTGAACTAGGGACTTTTGAAAATATAAAATCCAAATTAATTACTCAAAAGTCCATAACATTTTTTTGGTTAAGGTTTGTTTAATGTTCAAATTCTTTTTATTTAAGTTTTTTTCTTTCATGTATTATAGGTAGGTAGGTAGGTTATGAAGATAATTACAATAGTTAGGTAGGCTAGAATAGTTAAACTAACTAAGTAGCTATAAGTTGTAGGTTAGGTAAGTATGTAGCTAGGCTAGGTGGGCAATTAGGCTACAGAGGCTATGTGGGTTAAGTAGAATGTGTGGTTTATCATTACAAGGAATCTTATCCACACCAACTCATGTATTTACAACTTGTGTCCAAATCAACCATGTTTGCAATTACATTTTCAATTGTCCTCTGTGGCACCATGGTCAAAATGACTTGTTTCACATGTTTTATTACAACATGGTTTTTACTTGTAAATGCAATTACGATTTTAGACTACTATTTTGGATCAAAATGAAAATGAAAAATAAGTTCATATCATCCACAACTAATAATGTCCAGTAATAAATGAAAACTTAGTTTTTTTTGTGACTAATAATGTGATTCATAAGTGATTAAACAACATGCATAACATTTTGGTCAACTTGAATTACAATCATATATTACAATTACAAATGTACATGTGTTAATGATCGGCTAGTGCATGCAATTAAACATCTTAATTAAAGTTGTTTAAGTTTAAATATTCCAAATAACCTAAAAAAACTTTAAGTATCGTATAAAATTTAGGTTGCCTTTAGATACATTAAACAACATGTTTACCTTAGTAGCCTCTAGGTACCTCAAGTAACCTTGGCGACCCTAAGGTTGTCTAATTAGTTTAAACATGTGAACCTTTAGGTAGTATGATTAATTTAAGCAAGTAGGCCCCATAGGTGCTTTAATTAATCTAGGAAGCTTTTAGGTTAACCCCTAGGTACCTTAGTTACTCTAAGTAGGCCTTATATAACTAAAAAGCCCATAGGTAAACCCATAGGTAGTTTAAGTAGCCTTTAGGTAACCTATGTAACCCCTATGTACCTTAAGTAACCTAAGGAACCTTCAAATAACCTAGCTAGCTCCTAAATAGCCTAGGCAACCCTTAGGTAGGCCCTTAAGTATTTTAGTTAATCTAGGAAGCCCTTAAATAACACCCAAGAAACTTAAATATCTAACTTATAAATTGGCTTATAGGCACCCTGGTTAATTTAGACAACCTTTAAATATCATAATTAATCTAAATAGGTGTTAAAGAACCCCTAGGTAACCTAAATAGCCTAGTTAATCTAATCAACCTTTTAGTAAGCCCTAGGCCCCTAAGTAGCTTATATATTTTAAGGTAAGTTGAGTATGTCGTTTAGGTAGGTTATAAAATTATTTATTTAAAATGTGGATATATTTTATATTATATGAAAATAAGTTGGTGCACATCATAAATTTAACATGCAAGAAATTAATAATGAAAATCGTGTGAAATTTGTTCATTCATAGGTTTGTACATTTTACACACAAATATCATGCGTTGGAAACATGTTTGGCACATTGATAAATGTGTTGATAAATAAAGTACAAACTTATGAATGAATGCATATCACAAAAAAATTGCATCTTCGTATAAATTTGTGTCAAATATGTTTTCAATGCACAATATTAATGCATGAAATGCAAGAATTATGAATTAAAAAAATTTGCACGATTTCCATTAGTAAGTTGTGAGATGGTAAGTTTGTGATGTAATGGTAAGCATTTTGCCCCTCAATGTGGAGGTGAGGGGATCAAATGTTTATTATTGCAACCTATCTATTATAGTTTAGGCTAAGTAGTTTAAATGTTTACTTGAAGCCAAGATGTCTAACTTAAGCCACCTTAGTCCATGTTTTTAACTTCGGCAATATAGTCTAAGCACATTAGGCACCTTAAGCTAGCTAGGCTAAATTACATGGCCTAGCCTAAGCTAACCTAAGCTAACACATGGTGCCATTTGTTCAATTTGGAACTTGACACATGTAACATTTTAATAATAAAAAAACTCTTTTAGTTTTCACATTTGAATTGTAAAACTAGCCACACATGACCATACCACATAAGCATATGTCATCACACATTTTAATCATGAAAATTAATCATAAATGATTGTGTCACATAAGTTGAATCTTAGTGCGATGAAAAGTGGTGTAAGTTGCACCACAATTTGTATCCAAATCTAGATTATACAAAATTATGAATTTTAGTTTAAATATATCAAAACCTTTCCTGGAACATGAACCGAAATTTGCCCAATGCCCTAGACCTACTAACATAAGTTGGTTCCTTAAAAACTATTATAAAATCTATTCCTTACAATTAATTTAGAAGATCTTTAACCTTTTTTGACATATCCATCAATCTTGCAACCTTCTTATTTCTTCATGGATTCAAACCTCTTTAAAAGCATTAGCCTACTAGATTTACTTTTTCTTCATTTTTTCATTAAGATTTGTTAGCATGTACATGGATAAATTTAAACTTTGTATTAAAAAGTATTACAACAATATATTTGATTGAAAATTTAATTGCATTCAAAGTTTTCAATACAATGAGATTTTTTTATGATGGTAGGAAGTTGCTAAAACTTGTGCCAACATATTGTTTAAGACCTTCGTTTTCAAGTTTTATTCATTCTAAACAACCAAATTCCATAGCTAACAATGCCCAAGTTAAATGAGTAGGTTCTTGCATGCTAGAATTTCAATGTCCAAACTATTGATTATGAGTAAGAAAGGGGTGGTTTTGAGAGCTCCATTGCTTTGTCCAAGGTTAGTCTTATGCTTAATTTCCTCTCTTTTGTTAGCCATGGCTTTGATTTTTTTGTTCTTTTGTTAGTGGTTTGATTTTCAGTCTTTAGTTTTCTTTTGGTATGTCCTTTAATTCATCTTGAGCGCATACTAACATGTGGAAAAATAACTTAAAAAATGGATAAAAATAAGAAAAAATGATCCAAAAGGGAAACCATGAACTATGCAAGGAAAACATTCAAACAACCATATTCTTCCATGAATGAAAATATCTAATGAAACATATGGTTATCATGAAAAATATTTAACCTCCAAATCTTCAATTCATGAACTTGATTCTTAACCATTATATCAAAATCCTTTTTCAAATGATTAGGATATCATTGATAATTTAAACATTCATCATAACTCAAGTATTGTCATGTTTTTGGAGAAATACTTTCCTGGATAAATTTACATATGAATCCTATTTAATTGAATACCACTTGGCATGGGAAAGATTGCATTTCAAGACATGTGATTTTATTCAAACTATTTTTTGATTTAAATTGTGCTAGTCTATTTTCAAGAATACAATTAATAATATATTAGGTGAAGGATTGTAATTATCACATTATTCCATCAAAACATGCTTCAATGACCTAACAATAGTATTAATGTTGAGCAATAGCTTCCATTAGAAAAACATAGAAAAAACTTCATAATAAAAAAAACTCTAAAAGCACAAAATGTTAAAAATGTTGTAGTTGTTGCAATTATGTGGTTATGCCAAATTGAAAAATTTGGCATTGCAAAGTGGAATTGGTGCATAAATCACTATTAGTATTAACACCAATCTAATGGTTAAATTAAAACCATCCCATAGTCACATGACTCCATGTCCACATGCCATAAACCATAGGAATCTCTTTTCAATTCGTGATATAGTTTAAGTGGTCATCATCCATAAGATGCTTTAACCAGGTTTGGCTAAATGCTAGATATGAAAGTAGAAAAAAACCAGAATTCGACTATGTTCTTGGCTACTCACTTGAACTTATCATAAAAATCTTGTGATTTGGATTTCTTTTTCTTCAAAATCTGGCAAATTTGGGCCAATTTTTCCATGAAATCTCCTTTGTACAGGTTCAGATTTATTTGTTTTGGTTGAAATTTTGCGATATTTTGGCCAAAAACAAACCATTGCATAGGATGAATCAATTAGACATAAGCAAGTGGATTATGGTGAATTTAAACAAGAGTTATTAGCATGCATAAGGTACCTGTGGCTCATTTAACGTCTTCCTACTTGTGGAGTTCATGTTTTTTTCAACTGTACAATTGCCTATGGTTATTGATTTCCATGCATTAAATTACATTTTAGGGCATTTTGTGTTGGGCATGCAGCCTACCTTGTAAATGTAGTTGTAAGTGATTGCAAGATTTGAGAATCAACTTTAGTGTCAACTTGATACCCGGGTTCACCAAAGGTAATTGGTAACTAGTCAAAACCATCAAAGGGGGAGATCGAGAAAACAATTTGAAATTGGCTAGCTTAATCTTCATTAGTTGTTTCAAATAATCAGAGCTCCCATATTCTCTAAAACTATAGAGTCTCATTGAAAGACACTACTCCTTCCTCTACATTGTACCTTATACTCCCTATGATGTTAAATGAGAAGAAAGCTTAATATTTCAGTAGCATTAATTGCATTCATGGGCAATGTATCGTTTTCGGTGGCAAATTTGAGAAAAAAAATTTGGAGAATATATCTTGTATTTTATTTTTTTCCATTTAAAATGCATTTACGCAGGAAAGATTTGTCACTTTTGAATACTCAGAAAATTGAAAAGAAAACACTGTGTGCATGTTATTGAACTTTTAGGGAATGCTATGCCCTTTAGATGTACATCAAGTTATGAATACAATTGCATGGTTTTTGGATGTTTGGAGTTCAGAGATCTGATCTCCAAGAAGGATGCATTTAACCATGGATGCAGATCATTGTTCAACCTGAAATCAGCTGCTGTAGGAGTTTTGTAGAATTGCAGTTTCTGATGAAGGTTTGAGGTTGGAAAGTGAGAAATCACCCATGGAACTTTGGATATGGTAGACCGGCCCATCGTCGATTGTCTGCCTATGATTGAACATTTATTTATATCTTTATCATATGTGCTTCATTTTGATTGATTTAAAATGTTACGGGAGCACTACTTCAAGCTCTAGAATGATCTTTGAATTGCAAAGGAAAAGGAGTAATGAAAAAAATAAAAAATAAAAGCTTTCCAACTTACAAATCATGTTTTTTTTCTTTTTTTTCCTTCTTGTGACCCCTCCTATTTTCAAATTCATAATTTTTTAATTTGTTATTCATTTTCAACAATTTAAAGTGCTATAAGAGTGCCACCTGAAGTTCTACAAATCATCTTTGAACTTTAATAACAAAAGAGTAACATACAAAGAAATTTTTGGGTGTTCAAGAACCAGCTTTGTAATGTTCGATGGTTTGTTTTTTTTAGTTCTTGACCCCCTTTATTTTGAGGGGCCATAACTTTCTCGTTTCTAATCCGTTTTCAATGATTGTTAGTGTGTCAGATGCACCAAGAGGATGGGTTCAAGTTTTGTTTGGACACCAGAAACAACAGAACCCTCCCCTTGGATCCAGCCTGCCCTGAGCACTTAAGTGTTTGATCACCGACCAGTCTACCTAATGATACTTGCAATTTATGTGAGAGTGATGGGTGGTCTACTAAGGCCCAATTGTAACAGGGAATGAGGCCAATCATGGGGTGATAATGGCCTACTATTTGGTTCATCCTCTATGCAAGGTGATGGGGGATCCTTTTTTACCCTTGGGGCCAATAGAAGGCCATAAAGTTCAGCATTCATTAGTAACTTGGGGGCAAATTGAAAAGATTTTTTGGATTTCATCCTTGACTCCTAATGTAAAGCCCATGCGGTTGATCTCAACTTTTGCATGAATAGGAATGCTTGATTTGAGTCGAACCTTTGCTTCAACCCCTTGTGTAAGGTGAGCCTAGGTTTCGGTACTTTTTTCCAGAAATCTGTCAACCTTATAAAACAACGATGGGGTGCTGCCTAGGGTGTCATACTGATCGGTGGCTCCATAGGTAAGAGGGAAATTATGGGCCACTTTTGGGGTTTTAATGACCTACTATTTGGGTGCCAAAAATAAATAAATAAATAAATAACAATCCCTCTCCTCATTCCCAGTTTGTGTTTTGGGAGTCATGTTTTAAAATTTTGCCCTGGGGAAATGGGTTTGATTTTCCTGCCACAAATTGTGGGCATTCACTATGGTGGATAGGCCAGCAAGCGAACATGTAAGAACGCAAAGGTGAAATTCTCACACATTGTTTGTCTGCCTCTGAAGCTCAAAGAACACTTGTAATATCCCACCTAGTGCTTCTAATGTTGCAAAAATTGCTCAATTTGATAAAGGAATGGTGTAAGGGGGTTCAGTGTTGAGTGATGAGTAAATTAAAACAAATTAAGATTTCAAGTTTAAAATCTTTGATCATTGCATGGAATACAAAGAAGCTTTGTAAAGCCCTAATTGACACACCCATCAGGTTTTTAATCACTCAAAACAAACTCAAAATGAGGAAGATACTGGGCTGGAAGTAGAGAGGGGTACAGAAATATTTTGTCAAATTTTTTGAAGCAAGCTATCACTCATCCTCTTCCTGTGTTTTCTGGGTGCTCCTTTACTGCTGACACTCAAACATTGTCTGTAGTCCTCCATTTGTGCATCCCATGACACACAAATCACTCAATTTGGTTAACCAATGAGGAAAGTATTTGAACCATGTTTGGTGATGGGCGATGTTACCCTACTTTTTATTGAACAACACTGGTTGATTTTGGTTTCTTTTGGTTATAAATAGCATACATTTGGTGTTAGCTATCCAAACCCGAAGGGAATTTGTGAGATGGTTCTGTATTTGACGATGTGCCATTAAGACTATTTTTATATACATCTCTTCATATGTAGTACTACGCAATCGACTTTTCCCAACCACTTGGAGGCAGCAAGAGGGACAGGAAAAACACAAAAAGCCAAAGGGCTGTGCATAAACACACGGACTACCAAAAAAACAATGACCCAAATGCAGTCAGGAGTTTGCTTCCTTTTAGGATCACAAAATTGTTGTGATATAGTGTTCAATTTAGGATGGATCAAAGGGTAAATCTTTGGTTTTGAATTCTTGTGTATAAGGTTCCCTTATGAATACGATGGGTCCCAAGATTTTTGAATTTTAGAAACTTCTGATTCACAAAACTCTGCAAACTTCCACAGCCAGAAAGCCATGCCTATTCCACAACATTCAATAAGGATTTTTCTGCCCAAGCATCTTCTTTAGAAAGAGGACATAAAAAACGGGAAAACAAAGGGGAGAGGTTGTAGTTGAACTAACACAATCATTGGTACCATGGTACAAACCAATGTTGGCTGGTTATTGAGAAAACAATCAGATATAAATGAGGTTATAAAGAACCTATCCACCCAATAGGTAGCACCCAAAGAATCAACAAGGCCTTATGGGTCAGATTCAAAATTGTGAAAATTTAACTTATTTAGATGTTTGAAAATTTCATCTAGATAGGTTATCATTCATTAAACTTTTAAACACATTCAATATATTTTGCACCTTCCAGTCCCTAAAAATCTTGAAACCAGTTTCAACAATGGTCTAACTCATGTCTTCTCAAAACTCTTCTCCAAATGGGGAAAATGATGAGAGTCTTGAGAGAGGGAGAGAGGCCGCTGATGAAAGCTTGTAGAGTATGGAGACACCTCTAACTAAGCTAAGATCGATCAACAAAAAGGTTGGTCCTGATTCTCACTGGTATCTAGATACTGGTATTTCCTGTACACAGTACTTTGATTTTTTAGGTGAGGTTTTGATCGATCTACATCCAGAATGATCCTGCTGAAGGTAGTTGTTTGTATCCCCCTGCTGTAGTTGTTTGGATCTTGTTCAATCCTATGGTTTCAGCTTCAACCCTTGCTCATCTACTTTCTAGTTTCAGCATCTTAGATCTGTTCATTACAATCCAGCAGCAGTTCGGTAGCTTGTGTTCAAGCTCGAGTCGCAGTCATATAAAAACACAGTCCAGACTCCTCTAGTTATGCTGCCACCACCCCAACTTGCTACACTACTCAGGGTGCATACTAGGAACGAAGATGTCCAAATGGTGGACGCCCAAGTCTAATGGACGCCTTGGGAGCTCACCCCTTAAAGGAGATCGCCATAACTCCTTCAAGCCCCTCACCCAGAGAGATTTTGCCTGATGGGATGAGGTCAGAGTGACCCGGCACTCACCAGTGTTGGTTTTAGGAACATTTTTATAAAAAAACATGATTTGTATTGCAATTTTGAATTAAAGTAACATTCAGTGGACCTTGAATAAAGCCAAGTGGTTTTCATATGCACCTACATGTGGGTGTTGCTTTATAAAAAGGCATATTATTATGAATGCAATTTTGAGGATGTCACTCCTTATATATTTGAAGAAGCACTTGAAGCAAAAGGATAATTTTTAATATGCTATGAAATAATGGCATATTCCTAACATATTTCAGGTATATTTTAAGTATATTTTCAAAATGAATTATCAGTACCCTATTTACATTTAAATAAATTATAATATATATTTCAATAAGTTGCACCTTTTTTTTTTGGCACATTGTTTGTAACAAAATGGATGTGGCCTCCTCTAGAATGCAATACCCGCATCTTGGAGACCATAAATGGCCCATAAGAAATAATCACATTTTGTAAAAAAATTCCTTGAATGTGCATGGTAAACTTTGCAATACCCATGAAAGCCAAAGTTCTTAATGTCAACTATGGATTTTTGAAGGAATGTGCAATATTGGCATGTTGGGTTTAGGCCGTTGAACACAAATGTAATACCTACATCAAGTTTGTGTTATATCATCATTTTACTAATAGCGCATTGCAACATTTGGTTGCATTGCTCATAATTAACTTCAATTTACAAGTTGTTGGAAATACTAAAAAATGGTGTAAATTCAATTTGGGATACATTGAGCATAATATAAATAACCCTTGTGTCATATTGAGTGTTAATTCATAATCTTAATCAACCAATATGATTTTTATTACTAAATGGACAAAACAACTATTCACGATGTTTTTTATTATGTGCATTTTTGTGCTCAAGCATTGTTTCATGCCAATATTTCAATTATTTAACTAAATTCCCTAAACCATCTTCCACATGTTGGAACACCAATCATGGGTGCAATGATTCATTTGCCTTTGTGAGGTGAATGTTTCGAATGTCTAATGCCACAACTCTCATGTGTGAGGTGGCATGGTCACAAAGTGCTACCCTCGTTTGCTTACATTATTCAACATGATCTCTTGCATTGTAAATATCCAAACAAACTATGGCTCTTTCCATTGGCACATTTGAACTTGAATTTTCATTGGATCCTCCAACATTGTCCATAGTAAATTCATTTTCATTTGTAATGGTAATCCCACCAATGTCAATTATCCCTTTTTCACCTTTAATAAACTCATTATCACCGTCATTGAAAGAGTTCCCATCATCTGAAATATGTTGTCGATTTTGCAAACATGGCAACCAACCTTCCACACGTAGATCCATACCATGTTTCACAATATTCAACAATGTCTTCTTGGTATAAGTGCATTTGAAAATAACCACAATTTGATGCTTGTGTAAATTCCCTCACAATGCCCATTCACATGTGCAACAAACATATTCAATAAATGAATACCTCACTTGGTATGTGGCACTGACAAGGTGTTGGCTCTGCACCACCCAAGCATCACCATTTTCAAGGGTTGGTTGGGCAACATGAGTAAATGGGATCAAGGCTATTCCCACATTTTTTTTCATACTTGTTTCCAAATATTTGTTATTTATGAACCCTTTTTTTTTCATCTCCTTTTTGTGCATGTAATGGTGAACAAAAGTAATGGTGAACCTCCACACCAACTAATCGATTCGGCACCAGCTTCTAAAACCTTTTGTGTCAAGAGAAACCAACATTTTAGGGCATCTTGATATAATTCAATATTTGTTTGTGTGTCTTGGTTGGAATGAGGCATTTGTCAAAAACCAACCATCCACAATTCTAAAACACCATACACATCATAATTAGATATGGCCACCCAATAACAATTCACAAACAAAAGGAAAAATTAAGGGAAAATGATAAAACATGAAAAATTGGAAATGATCACATATTGAATTGCCAATAGTAGGTCCAAAAATAACTTGTCCATTCATCATTAATCAAATGTTGATTAAAGAATTACTTCACATTTTTTCTCACATGTTCTTTGAATGTTTGATTGCTTTCGTTGTAGTTCATGGACATGTACATCACATCATGGGGATCATAGAGGATTGGACCTTGCACTTCAACATCTTTGACTTTTTTTAGTTGCATGTAACCACAAAGCTTTTAGGACATGCCAACAATAAAGGAAAATAGGGATGTGGTTTGTGGTCCAAATGGCCCTATGCATGCATACATAATGAAAACAAATTAAGTGCATTGGTTGAATATGCAAAGATCATAAACATGAGAAGGATTCAAATAATTAACCAAAGATAATAAAACGCAATGTTAAATTAAAATTTAACATAAGGTTGGATATTCACTACAATGCCTTTGACTCTTGTGAGCATCACCAATAATGAAACAAAATGAATTCTAATTGGGCATGGATGATAACATCATTGTTTTTAAGGGTCTTAACCATTTGGGCAAATCTTCAACCATTTTTTGGCTTGTAATTATCCATGCTAAATGAACACCTATGTGATGGACATCAAAACCCATCAAAATGAACAAACGAAACTTCATGTCATTAGTGCCAAATGTGGCATCCATTGAAATAGCACCATTGTGGTCAGATGAAAACATCTATTGACATTGAATTGGTGTTTGGATGCCAATGTTGAATGGAACTTAAATCCTATTGACTTTGACAACTTCTTGTAAGAAGAAAATATCCTTTGGATGTTGGAGGGCCCAAGATTAAATAGAAGTGGTGAAGTTTTTGTGCAATCACCAATTCCTTCTCTTATGATTTTGGTCCACATAACAATGTTTTAATGCCTAATGAAATCATCCCTTGTCATGGCTTTTTTGACATTCATATGTTGCCACCAAATTGATATACATTTGTCATAAATTTGTTTAACTATGTAACTTAAACTCAATTGAGTTCAAATGTGATCTTATAAGGTTTGTGACATTTGCAAGGCATAAAGAGACATACAAGCAATATATCTAAGGTCATGTTGGCCATGTGTAAATGACACATTCACTTGCATGTGAGATCTATGGTAGAAAAATATTTTTGTTACATTGAGTTGTGTGTAAAATCTTTTGATTGAAAATTAAGCTAAACAATTTTGCTTGATATAAAAGTGTGGATAAAGTCATCATGATGGTCATCTAGTTCATATCCACAATGGTACTGAGGTAAACAAAAAATCAAAACAAATTGTATGATTTGTTTATGTGCCAATTAAACTTGGAAAAAAAAAAGCATTGATGTTTACCATGTATGCCTAAGGTGGTTTTTAATAGTTGGATGTTTGACATCTTTTTGTAGTGACAAGTTCTTGTGTGTGTTCCATTCTATTGGGGTGTTCATATTCTCACATTCATTTTTTTAAAATTCCAAGACATGAGCATATGGAATATAGGCAATTTTAGTTGACATTGCTTTGACCTCCATGCCATATGCCAATGTTTCCACACTAAATTCGCATTTGAAAATTAGGATTTAGCAAGATTTTGGACCTCAATTGATTGGGATTTTGGAGTCCTTCCCATGTTTGAAGACCAATATGATGTGTGCTTACACCAAAAGATTATTCACAAATTTTGATTAAAATATAAACCTTAATATGAGATCCAAAACTTCATTAATGGGTATGGCTACAAGTGTAAATATGAAAATGCAATATTCACAAGTCTATCTTAAACCACATTGTTTGTAATACACATTTCATTACACCTCTAAATTCTAAACCCTAAATAATCTTAATGGTAGGTGCCTTTAACCTCGACAATTTTACAATATTTAGTTATGTTATGAACTTCAAAGCTAATCAAATGAAAAAACTAATGAATGAAATAATTAACCATAGATTTTAAATATAATTAACCCATAAAAACAATTCACAAAGCCCTAAATAATCTTAATGGAGAATGCCATAAACCCTAACATTTATTTAAACATATTTAAATGTAAAGTAAAATTTTAAAATATTAATTATTTTTGCCTTACATTTGAAACTTGATTAACCTTTTTTATAAATGAAAGATGGTGCATGTTTATTACCTTTTGTATAGATTATCCAAGTTGAAACTTTTTCTTCTCCCCTTCAAAATAAGAAATAAAATGAGTGTGTTTTGTTCCATATATGTCTAGTGTGAGGTAGTTTTCACATCCTTCAATTATTGGTTTTAAAAACTGACCATATTTGAGTACGTGTCCTATTAGTGGAGGAAAGATGTGCAAATGTAATCCTAAATGTTAAATTGCATTTGTAGTTGAAAACAATAAACTTATTTCCAAGATGAATGTTGTAATAAACCAAATTGCAATACCAACACTCCTTCATTCAATTGGTCCAAATGAATTCATTCCAATTGGAGTTGATATATAAATTCCAAAATTTTAAGATTTTCAAATCTTGGAACATTATGTTAAGTTTTCACCTACTTGAACAAACTTTAAAAGGCTATAAAATATTCAACCTAACAACAGACCTTTAGATGCTTAAAATGCCATTGTTATTAGATTTTTTACTCAAATTTAACATGCATTAGTTCATTGAAAAGCTAACTACAAGGCGCACAAGCATACCAAATTTCAAGTTTTTCACTTTGGTCAAAAATGAGATATGCCATAAAACTTTACAGGGTTGCACAATTATTTTTCAAAATTAAAACCTTCAAGTGCAAAATTACATCATTCTTCCTATTCAAAAGATATTATCTATCTTCCATTATTATCCTTCATTTTCACCATCTATTAATGTTCACCACTTCCCTTTTTCCTTAGGAAGATCAAGTGAATCAATTTTCCAAGGTTCAACTTTTAAAATCCCATCTTAGGAAAGAAAGTCAAATGACCAAAGTCCAAGCCTTTCAAAGAGAAGGAGGAAACAAACAAGGAAAGGTTCTTAACTTGGTGGCCAATGGAATGTTCCAATGCTTGGTGGCTTTGGGAAAAATCAAATGTTTGGTGACCAAAGGAAGGATAAAGAGAAGCATCCATTGAATTTATTTTCCTTTCCACTCAAAAATATTTCATCTTCTTCATTCACCATCAACTATAAGGTTTTTACCTTAATTTGATCTAGTTGTCCATTTACGCACAAGCCATCCACCTTACTGGTTTACCCTACTTCCATTACAATATAAAAATTGCATTGATTATCCAATTCAAACCATCCATCAATTATTTTCAAGGTTCACGTCTTTTGTATTTGGTGTGGTGAAATTTTGAAACTAGGCTATGGCGAATAACACCACCCCTTTAAAGGAACCTTAGGCCGCATAAGTAGGAGATGAACACTCCAAATTATCCTTGGATTTAGCCATGACCCAACAACTTTGTGAATAAGAAAACGCATACGGTCATGTTGTGCACTTTCACTTGGAGCTTGTTGCACCATTTAGAACTCGAATATCCTTGGGCTTGATACCATTGATTGGGCCCCCATGTTCATTCCTTGCTGATATTGCTTGAAGTCAAATTGGCTCTTGATGATGACCGTAAAATATTTTATGAAAGCATTTATGAAAGTGATGAAGGTGCAGTCTTGGCATGGTGTCAACTCTAGGTGTTGACCACTTTCATTGGTCATGTCGTCGAATTAATCAATTACCTTCCAATCATAGGATTAAACACCTTGTTCGAATCATTTGACACATGTTTGAATTCTTATTGTTATGAACTTTCCTCGTAGCATAGTTAAAAATTTAAGATGTACTTAGAGCTCCTTCTTGGGCTTCTCCATGAACTTAAACAAATATTTATATTTATTACAAAAAAACCATTTTACAATTGTCACCCTATCACTACTTATCATTTTTGTTACATTGTCTAAAACTAATTCTACATGTTTATAACGGTTGAGGATCATTTTTGTTTGACATTGTTGAATAACCTATACTATCACACCCCTAATAACTTCAAGAAACTTCAATTATCCTTGCCTAACTTCTTTTGCATGGTGACATTCCTTAAACATTACAACATGTTCAACTTTTTGTCAAATGTTATAAATTTTTCTATTTGATCTCAATCCCAACACCCGTTGAAACCTTACATGCCTAATCATGTAGTTGAAGTTCTTAAAAACTATGATCACAAGATTTTGCTAAGGAAAAGAACCAACCCCCACATTGATTTATCCATTGAACCTTTGACACTTCCCCTTTATGATCATGCGGATGACTTATTGCCCATTCTAATTTCAAATCCTTGAATATCCTTGATAACCCCAATAAATCCCCACAAGTTCAATGCAATTCAAAATTAATTGAGATTATTGCACGTGGATGTGTTGGTAGGGTTCACACCTAACTGAAAATCCCCCCCCCCCCCAAAATCTAATCTTGGGACCTTGGGTTCATTTGAATTAATGTAAAAATGCGAAAAAGTCGTAATTATTTGTTACATCCAAAACTTGTACATCCATATTACTTAAGTACATCAAATTGTTAAATCTATTGCATATTGTTTAATTAAATTAAGTTGAAGAAAATTATGTACATTGTGCATTAAACAATCCAAAGTGGAAACAAAGTTATTAAATTGATATCACAAAGTTGATCAAATTTGCAATACTTCCATTTAGGGCTACCATTTATCAACATCAAAGGGTTGAATATGATCAAAATGGTTTTTGGTTCGTTTGATGCAATACTTTCATATTTTGTATATCATATTTAAATAGATGTCAACATCATGTAGGTGGGTAGGTGGGTAGGGGGTGGGTAGGTAGGTAGGTAAATAAATGAGGGGATAAATAGGTGAATGGGTGGGTGGGTAGGTAAATAAGCAAGTATGTAGGTAGGTTCAAAGGTAGGTAAATAGGTAGGTTGGTGGCTAGGCAAGTAGGTATGTACATAAATAATAAGCAAGTTAGGTCAATAATGTGGCTAGGTCAATAGGATAGTTAAATGAATAGGTTAACACAAAATATTTGTTAAAATATTTTGTTGAAAGAGTAGTCTTTAGGGTAATTCAAAAAGATATAAAGGGTTTGTTAAAAGTTAAAGGTTTTGCCAATAGGTATAAATTTAACCATGATGAAACAAAAGTTTTGTTGGTAAAAAATTAATCATGCAAAAATAAAAGTTTAGTCACAAACAACACTTTCATATGATGAATGGTGTTTATTAATATGGATGTTCATCCATGATTCCGATTTAATCCATAGATCATTTTAAATTATTTTGTAGTACACTTGTAGTTAACTTTTAATTCAATTTTAATCCATCTTCCATTAACTTTTAGTTGATTTATAGTTAATTTATAATTAAGTCTTAGTTAATTCATAGTTCATTTGTAATCATGAAACTTCTTAAGAAGCTTCCTTGGCTGATGGGCACATGGAAACCTCCATGGAAGTTTCCTCAAAGCTCGGTTTCCAAGGGAATATAAATAAAGGTAGGACCCCTCATTACTTTTAGTTTGTTCAACATTAATCTATGGTATGATCTTGTTCCATAGCTTTGTTTTGTTTTTTTTGTGCTTACGTTTTCTTATTTTATCATAATAAAAATTTGTTTATACCTTGGTCTTGCACACTTCATGTTATTGATTTTAGCTTTTGTGTTCTTGTTTTGGTTCCTTTCTTTTGGATTTAAATTTATACCTATTTTTTTAATCATTTATCTTTGTAGTTTTCATGCATGTGATAGGTTTAACCAAGAAAAGATAGAAGTTTTGCTAACATATAAAGGTTTAGCAATGAAAAGACATGGGTTTTGCCAAAAGTTATAAATTTTGCCATGAAGAGTTGATTTTTTTTCCAAATGGTAAAAGTTTAGACACGAAAACATAGAGGTTTTGTTAAGAAGTTAAAGTTTAACAGAAAAATAAATAAATGTTTTGCCAAAAAGTAAAGATATATTTTACCCTTTGTTAGAAAAAGAATGTTTAATAAAAAACAAATGGAAGTCTTGCTAAGAGCTAGAGGTTTAACCAAGAAGAGAAAATGTTTTGACAACATGTAAAGGTTTAACAATGAAATTATGGAAGGTTCTAAGAATAATAATAAAAATTCCAAGAAAAATAGGTTTAGTTTAGAAGAAATATAATTTTGTTGAGAAATAAAAGCTTCGTCATGAAGAAATAAAGGTTTTGCCAAGAAGTAGAGATTTACTAAAAAAGATATAGATATTTTGTCAAAGTGTAAAAGTTTAGCCATGAAGAGATTAAGGTTTTGCCAAGAGGTATAGGATTATTCAAGAATAATTAAAAGTTGTGCCAAGAGATAAAAGGGTAAATAGGTAGGGGGTTGATAAGTAAGGTCAAGATATAAGTCAATAATGTAACTAGATCAATAAGGTAGCTAGGGAATTAAAGTACTTAGATTAAAGGGTAGTATGGTTAAGGTTGGGAAAAAAACACCCAAAAACAAAAGGGTCAAACCTCAATAACCAAAAAAGGTTGATTATGGTACAACATTGGTTAACATAGGGTTAAGGACTAGACGAAGAAATGAAACCCATCCTATGGATAGAATGGCCAATTGGTGCATTGGTGAGTGTTGGTTCATTTTGGCCAAGAGATGAAAAGAAACCACAAAAGATTTTTTGTACAATCTCAACAAGTGGTACTTCTAGAGAAGTTGGATATGATTATGGTACTCAAAATTGGTATTGATTCCCACTCAACCCACACTATCATTGTAAGTTTTCTTAGTACTAAGATTCCAAAGTCTCATTTAGTAAATTGGGTCTTTTTCATTAATGCACAATTGCTTGTGGGAGGGGTCCAATACCTCATGGATGTTGGCGAAAGCTTCTTACATCTTACTTGGTGTTTATTTATTGCAAAATTTTGTTAAATTTCAGCCTAAAAAATATGATTTCAACCTATACAAAGGATTTTCCATGGAAAAAATGGCTCAAATTTGCCAAATTTTGAAAGAAAAAACTTTTAGATCATTAAATTTTTATGATAAGTTCAATAGAAACTAAGAATAATATAAAGGGATTATATATATTTTGAATTTCTTATTTAATTTGTAGCCAAATTTGGCTAAATCATCTTATGGATGACCGCCACAAAATTGAAAAAAATACCTTGATTACTACATACACCAAACTTAGATACTTGGAAATGTTTCTTAATGTTTACACCGCACAAAACCCCCTGGAAGACTACCCTTTATCAATCTTGGATTAAAACTTTCAACCCAAATTGCCTTGCTGGGATGAAGTTGCTGATGTGGATCTTCCTATGCATGCTCCCATTAATGTACAAACCACTGTGCATCATGTTGGCAACCCAAGTAGGCACTATGCTAGGTTTTGATATTTCTAACAAATGAAGATGAAATCAACATTTTTACATTGTTATGGATATGGACCAAAGGTGGGTGGAATATGTAGAAATTCCAAGATTTGATGGCTTGAATGTAGAGGTTAATGTTCATTATGAACAATTTCTCATACTGTTGTTGAGTTTGTGCAATCATGAAATACTTGGTCCATGAATGTCAAGTCCTAGGAGGTTGACAATCAACACTATTGCCAATGATCAACATTGATGGCATGAACATTGTGGAGAAACAAGGTTGAATACCTCCTCTTCAAAACCATGGACCAAGCAATCAAGGAAGGATATGCCTACACCAAGGACAATGTGCACATAGAACAAAAGAAATCAACACATTCCTATGAGGCCATTTAGACTATCAAGTTTTCAAGAACCTACAAGCCATCAAAACACATAAATGGTTTTTGAAGGGAGGAATGGATTAACCTATTCACAACCTAGGGAATGAACAATGACCATGGCCAATCAATGAGGTCCCCCATAATCATCACATCATGTTCATGCATTGATGGAAAAATCTCATATTTGCGTTTATATTTTCAACTCCTTTTCAATTACGATTATAATTCAAAATGAATAATTATAGTTGCAAAAAGCATTTTGCAATTCTATACCAAATAAATTGACAAGTACAAGTTGAAAACAACATTGGAGTTGAAAATGATAATCATGTGTCAACATAAAAAAATAGCCATAAATGACACCTACCATTATAGTAAAAAATATTTTCAACTCTAACCCATTGATGAATGAACTTCATCCATTGACATTGAATGAGGTCATCAAATTTCAAATTACAAGTTCAAATGTGTTACAACTAAACAAATCAAACAATTAATCTAGTAGTTTAATGACACATGGCACATCCACATCCATTCATCACATGTCACTTTAGTTAGGCCTAGAATTGGGTAAATTAAGCCAAAATTTTCTAGCCTTAGGAATCCACCATCCTACAATGGTGGAATGAGGATGATGGAACTACAATAATGCATTTTGAACAAAAAGTTGTCAAAATGATATAGGTAGTTTGGCATGATTTGAGCCTAGTCCTATGGAGTATTTGGATAATGAAAAATGATGTGACTTTCAACAATAAATTGAGTTCCAATTTTAAAATAGGCCAATTGATTCTTGAAAGTTTTATAACATGTGGGAGAGTAGAATAATAAAAGACGCTTATGAACATAACAAAAACACCAACTGTTGAATGTGAGTACTTGAAGCTTTTTGACAAGCTTTGGGCAACACATTTCACCCTTTGCCTAGGGATGGCAAGCAAGTGTGGTGATGGCTACCAATTACCTAATATCATAATATTACTATGTGACTTGGTTTGTGCTTTGGTTCATCGATTGGGGTGGGTTGTTCCCTTGGTTTTATGGTGGAGTGGACTTGTCTTTTATGTCAAAAGAAAAAACTCTTTTATAAATGATTTCTAGCAAACAATTTAGGTCATGACAATAGGTTGCTCGAAACACACTATTTCTAAGAGGATTTTAATTTATAACAACATGTATAGGATGATGTTATTGTTTTCCTCAAAATAAACCTTAACCGTAAAACCTACATGGGTGGTACCTATATTAAGCAACTCCCAAGGTCATACTTGATAACCAACCCTTATGTATAATAGATAGGTAATGCCAAATTTTTTTGGGGTTAATTGGTAACCCAAGGTTTTAGTTTGACAAGGAAATTGATAATAGCTGCGTTTTAAAAATTGAATTATTTTGATATTGATACCTTGTGTGCAATGATTTGTTTTTAAATTTTCTAATGTTGCACAATTGCCTAGCATTAAGTGGCAACACTTATTTAGAACCTCTCTCAATATTTAGAAAATGCTAGGAAACTAAAATTAGAGTCCAAATCAATGTTTTTATTAGGAGAGTTTTGGCACTGGGGTGACCAAAAAAAGTTGCTTGAAAGGTTTTTTTGTACAAAATTGACAAAAGTTGCCATATGTTGAGGGAAAAAAAGTTAGAAGTCTAGTTTAGACAATGAGCTCCAATAGGTCACTAAAACTAGGCACGTTTCCAGTATTTCTATTGTTCCCTCTGACCTTTAGCCAAATTTGGTTCATTCTTGTTGTTGGGTTGCTAGTCCACCTACTTGACAAAATTGAAAATAAAAACCCTGGTCTAAATGTGATACAAAATACTCAAAAATATTTTCTTTGACATTTGGTCATTTTTGTCAGGAAAAAAGAATATTTTGACAGAATATTCCCTTTTAAACTTTATTTTTCTCATTCTAGTGAAATTTCACACCCAAAAAACGCTGCTTGTGTAGTGAAAAAGGAACAAAAAAAACCTGCGTTGCCAGTTCTGGACAAAAGGCAATAACTGAGCAATACTTGCAGAAACTAGAAATCCCGAAGTTTTTTGGGTTGCTTCTAAACATTGTAAACCATAGAATCCTTAGCCTAAATCAGTGTTGAAGTCCAAATTTAACATTTCCCAGCTTAAAACCAACCCCTCAGACCTCACTCCAGATCATGAAGGTACCAGTTTAGTTCTGTATTTCCTTGTGCCAAGTGAGGAGTTGAATGAGGTGCAAGGATGGCCAGCTTGAGAGGCCATCTTCTATTGATGTAAAGCACTTGCAGAAATGTTTTTGTGTACATGGAATGCCTGTTATCAAGCGGAATCTGTCCACTACTAATGATGGGACATTTCAAATGCCCTCTTCAGCAAGCATTTCACCTTTCAAAACACCATGTCCCTTTCTTTATTCTTTTCTTGTGATATCTGTTGAATTTCATAGGAAAAGAATGAAAAACAAATTCTGCTATGCTTTACAGAGGGCAGGGCATTCCCAAAATGAACCCCTCTGGGCTTGGCTTCAGCGAGGTGTTGATTCTGGGAGTGCCCCAAACCCCCTCCTCAGGCATTACCCTAGACTTCTCAATGTGGCCTCTGAACTCGAATCCCATCACTGCAACCGATCTATTGCAATATAAATATGGCCGGCCTACCACAGGGAGTTGGTTGTGGACATGGAGAGATTTTCACAACTACTTTGAGCCAACTTGACATCGTGCCAATTCTCCCTATTCCTTAATTTTACTCCTTTGTACATTTCCCTAATTTATGGTGTGTTTTTTAATAAAGCTTTACAGGCACTATTAAAAAAAATCACAAGATAGAGCATTTTGACACTCAGGTGGCCCTAACCCACCTTTGAAAATGTTTTGGTTCCTTTTCCTTCATTTTGCAGGCTTTTCTCCTGTTTATTGTCTGTTCTTGCCTGTGTGTATATTATTAGACATACTTGGACCTTCAGCGATCTTAGGTGTGCTTGTTCCTTGTTGTCTCCATACACTTTTCTGGAAGAGGACGACTCTCTTGAAGTTGCTGCTGTCCTTTAGTGGCTGCATCTCACCACACTAATCGGATGTGTTTTGTACCGCAATAAAAAGGGATGAGGAAAGTAGGCCACAGAGGCTCAGGAGGGATTTTGCTGAGTGGAATAGAAGAATCAGGAACTCTGAAATATCCCTGCTATTTTCAGCCACCACTTCCATAAGGTATTCTCTCCCACTAATCAACACCTGTCCATCTGAATACCGCGCACTCTTTGTGTCCTGGCCCAGCCATGGTGGCCGTTTTATTCACAACCATTGCTCCAGTTATTAAAGTTATCCATAAAGTCGCCAAAACTCAGGGTTCTCACCCTGTGTTTGGAAAAAAACTCAGGGCGTAGTCAAAAACACTGGGTGAGAAAGAACAAAGGAAAAATTACAAGTGAAACTTGGAAATGCATCAATTTGGTGCTTTTTCAAGTTCCACTCTTCTTCTTTTTTTTGGTTTTTCTTTAGTGCACATTGACAGTAGTAGGTAAAGTAAATAGACACCTAAATAGATAGGTATCCAAAGTGCCTTAGGTGATGATCCTCGAATCAGGCATAAAACAATCTTTCCCCAACCCTTCGACATATCACCTGGCCCTTCCAATCAGTGTCTTTATTTTGTATGTAATCACATTCTTTGCCATCTATAAGAGGATTTCACCAAGTTTGGCTATAGGAAAGAGAGAAAAAAAAAATAAAATTGTCAAAATTGTGTTGAAGAAAGACATAGTTGAAATGTGAGGAACTCCCTCTTTTCCCTCTATTTTTTTTGTCAAAGTTATTAAATTTTTTCATAAAGAAACCCTTTGAGAGGGTCGAAAGGTTAATCTTGGGGTTGCCATTGGGCGAAATTTCTGCAGTAAAAAATGTTGCTTCCAATTGAACCCCGCAAATAGTCCCATTGCTTTTTTTGTAAAAATCCCTGCCCCTTCCCCCCCCTGGCCTTATAAGTTCAATAAAATAACCCTGCCACCCCCACACCTCCACCTCCCTCAATGCTCAAATAATTGACTCTCTGTAGTCAAATCCCGACTCACGCTGTGTTTTCCAAAAATTCTGTCACTTTACAAATGCACCAAACTCAGGGTGAAAAACGAAATACAGTGCCAAACAGTGTGCTAGACTCATGGTGACATGACGGATATCTTTATTTGGACGGTGAAACTAATGACCTTTCTTGGAAGAAAGCAAGTTTGATATGCTTCTCCTTACTGGAGGTGGTTCAGGAACTTGATGTTCCCCTTGTGGTTCGCCCTCTTAGATGGTTCATTTGTCTTCTTCGACATAGGTCTTTCTATTTTGTTCCTTGTTTTCCCATATTTGGGTGCTTTGGTCAATTTATGGTTGGCACGGTTTCATCAACCAAGTCCCGTTTTAGTTTGGGGAAAAATAAATTGTTTGAGCAATTTAACTTTGTGCTTTTTCTGCACATTTCCAAGAATCTTGCAACCAGTTAGACACCAAAAGGTTTCAGGAGAGAAAAAAGACAAAACGAGCATTGGGGACTCTAGGCTGCAGACCTAGCAGGAAAAGAAAACGATTTTCATGTAATGCATGATTTTCATGTAATGTGAGCTCTGGTTGATATTTCACTAACACCCCAATCCCTTCACATTTGGCAGCACACTAAACACATCCCCATCAAACTTTGTTGTTATTTGGTGGCCTTCAATACTGTCAAACCATTTTGAGCCTCTCATCTTTCATTGAGATGTCTCTTTTTCTCTGATTTTTTTTAATTTTTGAGATTTTTCAACTTAAGGACAAAGTAGAAGGACAAACGATTCTGATTGAGGTGCCCCTTGCTGAATTACAAGGAGCTTCCACATTGGGCAAGTGTTGCAGACACAACTCACTTCCCGACCTTTTGTTTTTGCACCACCCACCCTGCTTTGTCCCCCTCCATCCTGGCAACTTGTTTGGGGGTCAACAAAGTTTTTAGTAAAGATGCCTCATTTTTATTGTTATTAATTTTGAGGCTTTTGAAAAGACAGGAGGAGTTGGAAGGCCTTCATGACAAATGGAAAAGGTTTCCAATTACAAATCCTGGAGTCGGTGTGGGATGGTTGGTTCATGGTTCACCCAAGAACACTGAAGAGAGAAAGAGAGCTAGTGGTAAAGTGGAGATGAAAACAAGTTTCAAGGTGGGTGTCAGATGTTTTCCCTTAATGAGGAAAGGCATATTGAAGTAAGGAAGGTGTATTCAAAACCACTGATTTCATCCTATTCTTAGGTCTAGTCACAGAGAGGTAGATGATTTTCACCAACTCAACACTTGACACATAACTTGAAACAATTTCGTGCTAAGTTATGTGAGATGGTAAATATTGCCAGCAAGCTCTGTTTGAGCTTGTAAGTGCGGAGTCATGCAGTTCTGCCAGTAGAACAAAGAAAACCAAGTTGTACTGTCCCACACCAGTTTTGAACCCCCCTTACCTGTCAAGGGAGAATGACAACCCCTGCCATCAGCACAATTTTTCTGGCACAAAAGTGTTTAAAAAAAGATTAATCTAAAATTAGAGTCAAACCCATCAAACCCTATGGCAGATAGGGCAGAACAATGCGGCTCTGTACATTGTGCTACACTCACACCTGGATAGTGGTTAGTTACTCCTTGGGCAGAACTTTCAAACAGGCTGGGAGGTACGTTAAGAATTTCGTCTCAACTGGTTCCTTGTCCATTCCAAATCAGGTCCATGTTTTGTGGCAGGTCATTAAATCAGCACAAAGGTAGTGCAAAAGTATTGCTTGCTTCATTTTTTTCCTTGTCTGCCTTTCACCAAATCATTTTTTTGAATAAATATGGATGATGCCCAGACACACTTTGGGAACATGTTGAACACATTTTGGGCTTGTAATGGGCACCAGATACCCATTATAAGCCCAAATTGTGCATAACAAAACCATAGTGTGTCTGGGCAGCTCCAAGATGTGTCTTAGCACCACTACACACATCTTGGCCAGGCAAATGGGCGACCGTGGAAAAAATAGCAGGCAGTACTTTCATATTGCCTGCAATAAGGACCTGTAGCCAATTTAAGGTCCTCCTTGTGTTTTCTGTAAGGGAAGGGTAATGACAGAGTGCTTTTCTCTGTTTTAAGCACAGCGAACTCAACTTAGGCAGGAACTCTTGCTCACTTCAGTGTGCCTAGAAACAGAGGAACCATCTGATATGAGACTACACATCCCTTAATGCAAAGCCAGGGTTGTGTTTACAAAGTGCAGGGTAACACCTGGGGGTGAGGTCTAGGGGTGCATGAAGTGAGGGCCAACTGCAAGCCCAATTTTGTATTGCAGCATAAAAAAAGATGCAACCTTGATTAGAGTGTGGTTTACATTTCTCTGTAAGCCTGCTGTGACAACAGAACAGCTGCCTGCAAGGCTGAGGAAAAATTGCACACTATAATGTACCCTCCAGTTGCTGCACAAATTGTAAGAGGTTTTTACACAAGGGAAAAAGTCATTCGTTTGGTAGAACATCTTCCTCTTAATGTATGACAAAGAGCATCCCGTGCAACTGAAGATCTTTTGTTTGCTGAAACCAAGGAATTCACATCATGCATGCATTATGTACATGAATGCCCTGGCTAGTTCATATATTGGCAAGCCTCAGAATGTTCACCCTATCCATCCCCAACATGCTCCTATGTTTCTGTCTGTTGCCCCAAAGTGTTTTTTGTTTTTCAAATTTTTTTTGTAAAAACATTTAACCAATTTTGGCTATAAACTGGATGTGAAAGGCAAAAAAATCTATGAATCCTTCTTCTTTTTTGGTAATCTGCTTGAACCTACTACAGAAATCTGCTTACTTATTTTTTTGCTTGTTCAGAGATCTGACCAGTTTGGGCCATTTCTTTATTGAAAAAATGTTTGAATTAGTCAAAATCAGTTTTTTCAGGTTAAAAAATAGCAATAGTTAGTCTGGAAAATAAAATCATTCATTCATAGGCTCGCTTGATATGCCCCATTATATGCATGGGGGATGTCTTCATGCATCATCTTTTCTTTTGTGCCCATCCAGAGAGTGGTTCAAACTTCGAACAAATTATCAATTAAGAGGTCAAGAGTTAAACAAAAGGAAACCAAATAAATGATGTAAACCTGAAACACTTCATTCCAAGGAAATAGGAGGTAACAAAAAGAAGAGGAAGAAAAATGTGAAGAACAAAGACACATCCAAAAACTAATCAATAAGTTTTATATCTCAATAATCTAGAGCTAAAATAAAACTCATGCAAAAGGGAAGTTCCAAATCTGGGTGATCTATAGCGAAAATAGAAACTCATCCACTCTAGCTTTCTCTACTTTAGACCAACCCTAGTTCTTCCACCTCCTCCTCATTTCTCACTAATCTGCACCCAAAATCAAAACTAGCCTACTTATTACATCTACAGTACCATCGATAAAATAATTGCTAAAAGGCCACTTCATAACTCACAATCCCATAAATTATCCCAACTAAAGAAGAAGCAAACCCCACTTAACTTACTCCCCGTTCTAACCCTGCACCATCTAGAAATATCCTTTGGAAATCCTCTTACTGGGTGACCTACTTATTACAAGTCATTTGCCCCTAAAATATCCCATCCGGATGGATGGAGGACCATAAAGGAAGGCCAGCCCCCAAAACGAAGAAACAAACACCGCACTCGCTCACCAACGACACCTGGCCCTCACGTTAAGTTGCACCGGTACTTAGCTATGACATGTCGATTGTCACCTAAAAAATCCACTTCACGGTATACCTTTTCACACTACTTCCTAGGACCTTTTTCCGGGGCCTTTTCCATGTTGTTCCGACACACCCAAGTAGGCAGGCACGTAGATCTGCCTGAAGGTTATAGGTTTCTAGGATCCCTGGTAGGTACTAGGTTCCTAGCATTGTTTTTTTGGTTAATTTTGTGATGCAGCCAAATTGGCGATCATCCATACGAAAATTTAGCCAAATTCGGCTACAAGCCAAATATGAAAGTAATTAAAAATGTATCCTTCTATTTTTTTGGCTACCCTATTTGAGCAATGTTTAGAAATCTAGCTACTTTTCTTAAAATTTGGACGAATTATGGCTATTGAAAATCTCAAAATGTACTCGATGTTAGCACTTTTAATTTATAATTTCTCTTATTTGGCTATATATATAGCCAGCAAAAAAAGGCTAGTATAGGGTGCTACTCCGTCCTGTACTGCTTTTGCCGTTGCTTGCGGGCACCAAGCTCATAATGTGGCCGAGCGACTGGCATTCCGTAGCAATCGTTCGCTCGCATTTGAAGCTTCCTGCGATTGTAAGGAGCGCATCGAGGCGTAGCAGCCAGCTTTGTTAAATCTCCATAACTTCGTGTATTTCTGTTGCAATTTTTGTTTTATATTTTTCGTTTGAATTTTGTTCTGGTTCTTGGTTATTTGAAGTCTAGTTGTCGAGTTGGGGAGCGGGTGGGGGAGGAGAGTCGTTAGCAGAGAGTGATAGTTGTGCGGCGATTAATTATGGCTGGTGCGGTGCTGGTGCATGATATGGAGGAGCGGAACTTAGCTGCTGCTGGAGGTTTTGTATTCTGTGTGAACGAGCATTGTTATGCGGCATTGGCTGATGGACCGGACGTGGGGGCAAACGGTACTACTGTGGCGGAAAGCTATGTTCAACGGGACGTACTTGGATCGGATGAGAAGACTGAAAGGGGACCGGTTGCCGTGATCGGGAAAAAAGGGAGAAGGCTGTTGCTGTTGCTGTCGCTTGGCTGGATGACTGCGCTTATGTTGGTGGCAATGAGGAGCTTCGTCTGGGAGGAAGTCTGGAGGAGAAGCGGCGGCGGCGGCAATGCTATTGCGTTGAAGGATCCGCCTCTTGGTCCTGGAGACCCTGGGGTACCAATTCCTTACCCCAAGACATTGACGGCATACCATTGCAGGCCGGCAAAGAACTGGATCAGTGGTAAGTGATTCTCCACCGCTGTAGCCGCAGCTTCTTGTGTACATTGTGATAGAGAATGAAGAGCAGATCATGAATATGTTGCCAACAATTGAGTACGAGAGGTGGAGGCAAAGCAATTGGCTAATCGTGTGTATGTGTGTCTGTGTGTGCTGTGATTTGGACGTCGCGCTTTCTCAACAGATCCTTGTGGTATGCGCTTCCCCTTTGCACTCTGATGCTACTTTGTTCAGCCAACTTCCTCACAAGGCAGCATTTCGTGATCAGTCTTTCTGCTTGCTTACTAGTGTATGACTTGTTTTGCTAATAAGACAGGTTTTCACATCTGGCTGCCTGCAGGTCCCATGTACTATAAAGGCTACTATCACATCTTCTACCAGTACAATCCTGGGAAGGCAGTTTGGGGCAACATCACATGGGGACATGGTGTGTCCAAAGATCTTGTTCAATGGACTTTCATCCACACTGCTCTGCAACCAAACCAGTGGTATGACATCAAGGGAACTTGGTCAGGCTCTGTCACCATGCGCCCAGATGGTCTTCCTCTAATCTATTACACAGGTTAGCTTGACATACACCATGATTCTATGAGTGCACATATTGTCTCTAAAGCTGCAGCATACAAGAAATTTAGGAGGCATGCATTCAACTGATTTCATGAGTTATATCATAGATTGAGGTGTACTTGCAGAGACTTTGCAACTGTTTTCAGTACTCTGTTTTCTGGAATTCTGTGTGTGAGTAGGTTCTTCTGCTGCAAATGAGCAGATGGCAAGCTTGGCAGAGCCAAAAGATTCTTCTGATCCTTTGCTGAGGGAGTGGGTGAAGTATGAAAGGAATCCTATCTTGAGACCACCACCTGCAATTCTAATCACGGATTTCAGAGATCCAACTACTGCATGGAAAGGACCTGATGGAGTATATCGGCTGGTAGTTGGATCCAAAATTGGAAGATCTGGAGTGGCTCTGCTGTATAAGAGTACTGACCTTTACAATTGGATCTACCAAGGTGAAGATCACCTTCTTCATGCAGTTGCTGGCACAGGAATGTGGGAATGTGTGGATTTCTACCCCGTTGGACCTCTTGGTGAACCAGCACTTGACATCTCAGTCAGTGGTCCTGGTATCAAGCATGTCATGAAAGTCAGCTTGGATGATGAACGCCACGACTGGTATGCCTTGGGCCACTATGACACAGACAGAGATATCTTCACTCCAGACGACCCTATCCTTGATGTTGGTATCGGACTGCGCTACAACTACGGGAAGTTCTATGCATCAAAGAGTTTCATTGACCCAGTCAAGCAGCGGCGAATCATATGGGGTTTTGTTAATGAATCTGATCCTGAAGTATATGATGTTGAAAAAGGATGGAATACTGTGATGGTAAGCTTTTAGTGGTCTAGACTCTGGTGTAGTCCATATTTTGGGATCCCTTTGATTTGTAGTATTGGCATAGTAGTTTTAGGTTGCTATCCCATGTTAAAAGATTGAGGAAACTTGTTATCTGTGACTGACTTGATGTATCTGTGAATACTGGCAGGGAATCCCAAGAACAGTGTGGTATGATAACTACACAAATGCAAATATCATCCAACTACCAGTTGATGAAATCAATCAGTTGCGGGGTAGTAAAGTGTCTAAGAAAAATGTACATTTGGCTCCACGGGCAATAGTGGCTTTTGAAGAGGCTGTTGGTGATCAGGTAATTCTCAACTGGTTGATAATTGGCAGTAAGGGTAACTGTGGTTGCATTTTTGGTTTTGTAATGCCCTGGATAGATTTATGTCTAATCTCTTCTACAGATTTTTCTCTATTTAAAAGTTTTATTATGTATAATTTTCTCTGATGTTGATAATTTGGTGCTTTGAACTATGCAGTTGGACATAGAGGTGGTGTTTGATTACCCAAATGTGAGTAAAGTGGGTGACAAGGAGAGAAATCTGGATGACCATTTTGACTGTGGACAAGGGGGTGCACAAGCACAAGGAGTTTTTGGACCTTTTGGGCTACTGCTTTTGGCAGACAAGCAACTTCGAGAGTTATCTGCAGTGTTCTTTTACATTTCACATGTGAAAAATGTAGGTTGGACAACACGATTTTGTGTTGACCCAAAAAGGTATGCAATCTCAATTCATGCATGAGTATGATAGAAGCATTATTGTGAGATGCTGTAGATGACAAGAAGACAGCTTATCTGACTTGGAGGAATATACATGTGTGCAGAGCTTCACTAGCTAAAGGCATTGACACCACCATTTATGGAAGTTTTGTCAATGTTCTTGAAACAGAAGATTTTCTGTCTGCCCGAATATTTGTAAGTTCTACGCTTTCCAGATCTTTCCACATTCTAAGTAAAATTTGGAATCTCAATTCTTCAATGCTATGTGGCTAGCAATGTGGCAAATTGGGGAAATTGGCAATGTAGACTGCCTCTGAATTGCAAATTTGGAATGCCACAGGTTGATAAAACTGTTATTGAGACATTTGTACAAGGTGGGCGGATGACTGCTAACATGCGATCTTATCCTACATTGGCATATGGATCAAATGCCCATATATATTTCTTCAACAATGGGAGCTTGCCAATCAATGTACGCAGTATTGATGTTTGGCAAATGCAATCTGCCAATCTGGTCACTGTTTGATCCGGTTAATCAATTTGCTCAAATCAGGCAAGCGTTCTACAGCAAGGTTGACTTTTTTTGCAACAAATGAGACAATAAGTTTTCCTTCTGATGTTGTGTCTGCAACAAATGTTCAGGAGACAAATTTTGTAGTACAAAACTCTCACTTTCACATTCCAGGACAGTGACAACCATTAGCACTCTGACTCCAAATGTGGGTATGTTGTTATGCATTCAAATACATATATGCTGACAGTGGGAGATTTGGCAGAGGATTGACAAAGGGCTATCTAGTGATGGATGGTTGTGACAGAAGATGAATTGGAAATAGATTGAAAAGGATGTTTTTACAGGATTTTCAAAGCAGTTATTGTAAATGTCCATAAATTGGAGTAAGAATTGGCAGTAACAAAAGCCAGCCACAGTTGTATATGTAAAACACGCCAATAAATTATCTTACTAAAATTGGTCAAATTCCAATTCATATTTTTCTCCTCTGTAATTTTCTTTATGTTGTCAATATTATCATACAAAATATATTCTTTCTTCATCAAACAAACTAATGATGAATGTATTGAAAAATAAAGAGACCTAAGAGAAGTGTTTTCTGTTCTTTATGCGCACAAGACTTCATTGAGAATTCAAGAGACCTAGTAAATAGTGAAACAAATGGAGAAACAAATGAATCAAACCACAAGACTATCTACATGTCATGCTAACTTGCACTGCAAGCGTTTGAAATCAAAGCTCTCATTCCCCTCCAGTCGCTCCTCATACAAAAAATTCAACCTTCACCCTTTGCAAGAAGACTGCTAATATAAATCAAGTAGTTAGCACCGGGGCTTTTTGTCCAAATTCCTCAAGTGGTTCCATTCGCGAGGATCCCCAGCATTAGTTACCATTAGATGGCGACTGTCCTAGTAGTTGGGTTGTAGTGCTGCTACAAGTGGCGACATAAGAAGTGCCTAGGTCTAGATGTGGCTAGGTTTAATTTTTTTCTTTCGAAATATGGCGGAAAACATCCCTAAATATCAATAATTTTTCATGTTTTTGTTTTCCATTTTCTGAAAAACTTTCGCCAGATTGTGAAATTTCGCCACAGAAAAAAGAACACTGGTTAGCAGGGACTATTCCTGATACATTCTTAAACCAACAGACAGGTGTGTGTAAAAGGTGGAACAGGCCCATGCTATCAAGACATTTGCATCTTTAGAGAATTGGTTATGATCAATGCTTCTCTCCACCTGTGAGGTCAGAAATTTCGCCACAAGGCAACACTCTGACAACAATAGATTTCCAATCTCAGTGTCTTTTTTAGCCATAAAGTTGACGATCCTTCCTTAAAGTCTCCGGCTAGAAAAATCATGGCTTTATGTGGTAGAATCTGCTCGAATCGCCAAGTTAATTATCAAGGTAATGTCTCATTCTGCACACTTATTATTAGCTAGAAAAGCTTCCAGTACATAAACGAGGAAAGAACTGTACAATAATAATACATGCACGTTTTGGTGCCATTCCTGTCCTATTTCCCTTAGTGAAGGTGTTAAATCAGCCAAGGGTCCTAAATTGAGGCAGTACATATATGTGAAGGACATCTTGTAGTGTGCAAGAAGCTAGGATGGCCAATGTAACGCCAGAGACACAAGCTGCCGTCAAAATATGACATGATTTTAAAGTAAGGGCAGGGTCTATGTTTAGACCCTTCCAGAATTTTTGAATTCATCCACTTGGCCTAATGACCGCGGGGCAGACATTCATCATCAATTGCCAAAACGAACATATTTATGAATAACAAGGTGTAGATAGTAAGAAGACATTTGAAGAATTACTCGAGTACCTGAGTTCACAGAATTCAAATGTCGCAAAAAGAATATGACACAAATATTTTGGGTGAGGAGTACTGGTATGTGTATTGGTATTGAAGAACATACCTGTTTGGTATGACATGTGAGAAAATATCAGCCTTATACCAGTACCAGTTTAATATGGGACGTGAGGTCATACCAGGTATATGCCTACCTTATACTCATATCAATACCAGGTTTATACCTGCTATATACCAGGCAAAATTCAGTGGATACCAGTATTAGGTTTAAGTGATGCGAAAACCAATATATATTACAAGGTTACCATGAGTGCCTACTAGCCCACTATTTGTGCTTTCCCCAGCCAAATAGTTGGGATTCTTATGCAAAAAATTCCAAAACCCACTCACTATTTAAGTGGGTTTTCACTCATTCTGGGGTGCCCCCGCCCACCCCAACCCCCAGATCTGGAGACACCCACCAGACTCACAAATGCCAATCACTTTACCTCAAAAACCAGAGTTGTATAAGTGCAAACATATTCTGACTTCGTCCAGGTCGCATTAACTCTCTTCACCTGAAACATGCCAGGTGTGGATTCTTTCAAATTGGGTTGAGAAATAGTGAGGTGAACATAAAAAACGCTTCACTCATTATTTGACCAAATGAATTGCAGTTGGACAGTGGGTGGGCGGAATACATGGAAGCTAAGCCTTAATGATCCCTAGAGCTTCACAGACCTTGAATCCCATGACCACTGTTTATAAGCATTGACAGAAGAGGTCCAAGGACTCGATGTTGGTAATTAACTTACCCAAAATTAAGAATCTGCAGCGCAGCCATGAATAGGCTCCCGGTAGCCCCCCGCCTTCCTTCTGCTGATTCCTGCGGCCAAATGTACACCTACCATCCTCCTCCTTTGAGATTCAATCCCCCACCCCCTCGTCTAGAGCAATTCGTTCAGTGAGTCTCATAATCAAACGCCTGAAGTCTTGCCTATGACGTGGAGCTATCAATAAATGCCCTCAGTGATCAAATTCCGCATCGCAGTTGACGATACAGCACCTACATAGCTAACGGGAAAACCCCCGCATGATCAGAAGCTAGTGCAACTAAAATGTTCTTACAATGACCCTCCATGAGGCAGCAGCTAACTCTTGCAAATTCTAGCGCTAGTAGTACTACTTCACCAACACAAAGCAAAGATCAGGCGTCGTGTATAACTATGTAGAGCATCTGTCTGTGAGGTCAAGCTGCAAAGGAATGTGCAGAAGATCACTGGTTTTTGGGCAGCTGGAAACGCGGGCACTGCACGTTACCCATCGGGATATACATTAAGCTGATGTGCAAACGCATCCACGCAAGGCCAAGTATAACTGGTGGCATGTGATTGGAGAGACACAAGGCTACTGGAAGTGCACTTTTGCCGCCCCTTAAGAAAAAACGGTGGCAGCGTCTGCAGCCCTGTGCATCATGTTCACCAGCTAGTTCCTATGTCATTGTGACAACACATGACACATGCAAACAACAACAACAGCATCACCTACTTGTTAGGCAAAAATCACTGAGACCCATTTTGCACATGAGGAGATCTATAAGCTTCTCACCAAATTCATGACTGTCGCACCGGTGTTGGACGGGTACTAGAAACGGCACCAAACACCCGTCGGGTATCATGGTGGTTCTTTGGGTTGGTTATTCAAAACCAAGGAAATGCCCAGTCTTTCTATATGCGACCCTAGTTCCTCAGAACATTTGACAAAGTCAAATAACCGTTCAGAAAACCGCCGGTTCTTTACGAAACCTTGCAGAGGTTTTCTTCAATAACTGGAACCTCTGGTACTCTGATTAGATGAAAATGTTTTTTAAAGCACTGGAACCGGCCATGCCCTAATTCTGAAAATATTTTAGAAGCTGGAGTACTGGTGGTTTTCTGATTATCAAAATATTCTAAAACTGGAATTGGCAGTTCTTGACAAAATCAAATACCCGCCCAAAACTCATGTTCACCTAGTTCCTGTGGTTAAATGACGACACATGCAAATGACAAAGCATCATCAAATTGTTGAGCAAAAATCATTGGGACCCATTTGCAGGAGATCTAGCTTCTTACTAAATTCATGCATGTTGGGTGGGTATTCAAAACTGAACCAAACACCCACAGGGTATCAGGGGGTTCTTAAAATTCATAATTATGGATTCAGATTTTTTTTTTAAAATCCAGTTTCCATACATATAAACCATGGTTCTCAAGAATAAAAAAAAGTCAAGTAACTGCCTGTAAGACCAACCGTTCTTTGTTGGTTCATATTACTACACTCAATGTTTCTTTGAGGTTATAAAACTAACCAAAACTGGTGGTTCTTTGATTCTGATTCTTTGCTAAAAAACCAGGAACCAGTGTAACCCTAAAATAGGTTACATCCACTTCTGGATGTCCCTGATCAGTGAAGTAGTTTGCTTTGTTTAATTAAGCCGTTTGCTGCATGGCGGCTGCTTTTGCTTTGATCCTGCATGAGCTGTTGTTGATTTTTTTGAAAGGGATGCTGGACAATGGGTTTTGCATGGCGGTCGGCATTGATGGAGTCTGTTTAATGTGACGGCGGATTGGGAATCGGATTGGAACGGCGCTAAGTGATTTGGAGAAGCTTCTGGATGAAGCAACGGAGGTCGGAAGAAGAAGATTAGAAGACTGTTGGAGAAAAGGAGGCCTGGGAGAGTAGAGAGAAAAACAGATAGCAAAAGATGGAGGTCGGACAGTAGAGAAGGTAGTAGTGTGGGGAAAGATTTTGGGGTAGAGTAAGACAGAAGAAAAGAGTGGAGTGAGGAGCTCTGTAGCAGGAGAGCTGAGCTATGCTTGTGATCTTCCGCTGCGTCTGATAGGTAGTTGAGCTCATGCTACAGAAGGCTAGAGGAGAGAGAGAGGGAACACGAACTTGAGGAACTATCAGACTCTTGTGTTTTGTGAGAATTTGTGTTGGGAAGACAATGCCTGTGCTTTCGGGGTGTATATATGATCTGTGAATAAAACACGAGGATTTCCTCTGATGTATCTGTGTGGAAGTCACGATAAGAAATGTGTGTTGTGTCAAGTGTTGTGTTGCTGGGTCTGTTGGTCTTTAAATTCCAAATAGATTAGTGAGAGAACAGGAAGATGGTCCGGATCTGGAAAGGATAGGTGTCTATAGATGAGAGATCGATTTGCAACGCATCAGTTGGCAGGGTCCGTGGTCGCTAGTGTATGGGTTGTAGGATTTCTGGACCCTCACTTTTGGTATCAGAGCTTATTCGATCATCTGACTGTGGTGGGTTACAAGTGTCTATGCACTCTGTGAGGGGATGACAAGCCAAGGGACATGTCTTCCTCTAGTAACGAAGACATTCCTGTAGAACTGCTGCAAGAAATCAGGGAGCAGAGGATCATTAGACGATTTGATTTTGGCATTGAGCCATACGGACCTCAGAGAGGTGCCGTGATTCTGCGAGCGCTAGGATTTGGAGTAGTTAGAATAGTGGGTATAGAACCCAATCAGGCGAGAATAGGGGACATAGCTATGGA
>Ga0209208_10001280_pt1 | contig 35290 bp, 27 predicted proteins | sample S1TSphfallax_3_FD_187694 | JGI IMG/M metagenome (GOLD analysis project Ga0209208, IMG submission 187694) | Host-associated microbial communities from peat moss isolated from Minnesota, USA - S1T2_Fd - Sphagnum fallax MG (SPAdes) (version 2) | ecosystem: Host-associated > Plants > Peat moss >...
ATGAGCGGTTGGAATTATGTGGTGACGGCGCACAAGCCCACCAATGTGACTCACTCCTGTGTCGGCAACTTCACAAACCCTCAGGAGCTCAACCTCATCATCGCGTATCCTACTCACACTACTACTACGATTGTTTTGTTTTGTTTTGGTTTCCTTTATGGTTATGCGCTTTCCTTCTTTAGCAGCCTAAAGTTGCCCGGTTTTCTTGCCGGATCCTTCGTTTTGTGTCACATTTAAGGAGTTAGACCTAACAGATTTTTCATGCTAAAGAGCATGTCCGGACTCCTGGTTTTGTGCCCCTGCGTCGCAGGAAGACGTCGTTGTTCTGTTGAAGTAAATTCGAATTTCTTTGGCTAGCAAGATATCCTTGACCCTCAGGTTTCAGAAAATGCACGCGAATTGAGATTCATCTGCTCACGGCTGCAGGTCTTCAGGTAAACGAAGACAGAGGGAGGGTGTCATTTGTTGAATTAGTTGTAAAAGAAGAGTATGAATTGTGTAGGCTGGAGGATCAAAAGGATAAAGAATGAAGTGGTTACTACTGCACCTGCGAGTTTTTTGAAGAACTTCACTGTCATCACCCTACTCTCTCAGTGCAGGACAATCATCGTCTAATAAGGCTTGAGATGCTTGGTGCACATTTTCTCCATCAGAAAAAAAGGTCTACTGTTCCATTTAGTCTCTCTTCAGTGTTGGAGAAAGCTTCAGAACTAGCTCCTGGCAGCCTTGGCATGCAGTAAAACAGCATTGTACTACTGTTGTGTTATGTTCTGACCTTCAGTATCTGTAATGTGTAGCCTATGCTTGATGTGCCGATTTATGGCCGGATTGCCACCCTCGAGCTATTCCGACCTCCGGTGAGTTTACTGTCATTCCTTTCAAAGACTCGAAGTATTTTTCTGGATATCCATGGGGTCTACAGTAACAGAGGCAGGCCTAAGTAGCTCCTGAGTGCATGCCTTAACAGTATAGAAGTCTCTTTGCATGTTGGCCCTCCTGGATTTTCTTTTGTGGCATTTGGTTGCATGAAGAGAAATACTGCTACATTTTGTTATGTAGGTCTTAGATTTTTCTCCCCTACCAGGTCTGTACAAGCAATTCAAACCTTATGAGGAAAGAGGCAAAAGTTGTGCAGGGTACTTTTACTGATCACTGACAATGCTATGATGTGAGAAATATCAGGGGGATTCACAGGATTTGCTCTTTCTATCTTTTGAGAGGTACAAGTTTTGTGTCCTTCAATGGGATGCAGAAACGAGTTCGCTGGTGACACGGTAAGTTTGCTATCAGTAGAATGCTGCTTCTCTTTGGGAGGGAAAGAGTTGAAACTTGGAGTTAGTAACCTGTGTTGGTGGATTCTTGTCTGCAGAGCAATGGGAGATGTATCTGACAAGATTGGTCGGCCAACAGATAATGGGCAGGTATATCAAGCAAATATTTGAATCTGCAGATTTCACTCAGTAGGACGTCCATTTACATTGTTCCAGCAGGTTGCAGCAGCTCAACAGGTAGGACTTGTGGATGTACAATGTTGCTTGAGATAAAGCATCCACCATTTTACTCTGTATATAATGCGTCGGCATGCAGGATCTTCAAGGACAGGAATGAAGAAAAAAGTTCTCAAGTTAGGATCTAGGGTGTTGTTGTCTGAAATTAGCATCAAGAGAAGCCATTCATAAATTATATTTCAAGATGTTAGGTGTTCCTTCATATAACAAGGCCCTTAGAATATTTTTGCCTCTTTCCAGATTGGCATTGTGGATCCAGATTGCAGGCTTATAGGCCTCCATCTTTATGATGGCCTTTTCAAGGTATGTTTTCTCATTCCTGACTCCATGTATATGCTTTTGTTCACCAGCTTTGAGCTTGCTGCTCTATGGTGGGGTGGGGTGGGGAACTTTAAAGCTGTTGGTGGCACATACAAGGTAATGTGGTTATCTTGAGGTGGCTACATGTGGAGTTCACTTGGAGGAGTCCTTTCACCAAGTTAACACCATTTAAATCAATTGTTGTTCTAGCAATGGTCATCATATGCAAATCTGGACTTGCATGATAACCACAAGTTGTTACTTGGGCTCAACTTCAGGTAATTCCGATTGACAGTAAAGGCCAGCTCAAGGAGGCGTTCAATATCAGGTAGAGCACTCTCTTTTATTTGTGCCTTGGAGCTCTAGCAAGTCAATAAATAGTAAAGAGGGTGTTTGAGTAGACAATTTGGCAGTCTGACTTGTCTAATTCTCCTTGACAGTACATTTCCAGTATAACAGGTAGCAGGTTTCCACTTTTGTTTCCAATCCTATGTGTTTTTGTCTAGCTCACATAAATTTCTTGGTCAAAATTTTCTGCAACATTACTATTTCTTTTCTTTGCAGGCTAGAAGAACTGCAGGTGCTGGACATCAAATTTCTATATGGATGCTCCAAACCTACCATTGCAGTTCTCTACCAGGTTTGCCTGCTTTTTTCATTGCTTATCTCATTGTTTCTTGTTTTGTTGAAGCTCTCACCATCAGCTACTGTGTTTTAAAAGGTAATGAAGTCTTGAATGTATCAGAAATGTTTTTTCTTTTGGTAGATGTGGTCACCTAATCTGAATTTTATGCTATGCCTCATGGGTGCTTGATACAGTATGAGCTTGGGACTGGTAGATAGTGACTATTGGTCTATGGACAGAAGCTACAGCAAGCAGAATCTCATCAGCACCATGACTCAATAGTTTCATTCCCTATTTCATGTGGGGCATGGCTGCTGGTTTGGAGCAGGATAACAAGGATGCACGGCATGTGAAGACTTATGAGGTGCAGATGAAGGAAAAAGACTTTGGAGAGGGGCCATGGTTGCAAAACAATCTTGATAATGGTGCAGGCCTGTTGATTCCTGTCCCACTCCCGCTAGGCGGAGCCATTATTATTGGGGAGCAAACTATTGTCTACTATAATGGTTCTGTCTTCAAAGCTATCCCGATCCGGCCGGTACATATTCTTGATCTAACTCTCCCCATGTGTCACAATTTCTTTGCTTACACAGGATAAAACATAGATAGTCTTGGCTGTGCTGCATGTCTGTGACTCTTTTGTGTAATCCTTAGAAAGGTACAGGCTGCGTTTTCAGTTGTGATTATTTTGCATTTTCCAGACATGTCAATCTAGTAATTTGTTGAACAAATAGGTAAGAGGTGTGACAGTTTTGTAGTCATTATCTAATACTTGCAACAGTTGATCTATACCAATTCACCACAACTGGGAAACCACATTCCAGCTGATGCCATATATGGCTGCATAGTATTTGAGATTTAACTAGGATATAAAATTTGAAGAGAGTTGTCTTTATTCTGCATTTGGTTTGTTCTCTTGAGTCTTCTTTCTGCTTCTAATTTGGAGAAATGATTGGTGGAGATACAGTCAATTACAAAGGCTTATGGGAGAGTGGATGCTGATGGATCTCGCTACCTGCTGAGTGACCACAATGGCATGTTGTATCTTCTTGTCATCACTCATGACAAGGAGCGGTAAGTATCTCTGCTGTATTCCATTCCTATGTTTTTGTTGTGGTAGTTGAGGAATGAGATCCTGTTTCAAGCATTTGGTAGCCTGAGCTTACCTTAGAGATTGCGGTCTTCTGTACAGGGTCTTGGGTCTAAAAGTGGAGGCACTTGGGGAGACATCAGCTGCTTCATCACTGTCTTATCTTGACAATGGGGTTGTTTACATTGGCTCCAGTTATGGTGATTCTCAGGTTTGTAATTTTGTGTTGGTCCAGATTGTGGGCAGTTTGGGGTCCGTATTATAAGTTGTAGTCTAACAACTGTTGTTTTTTGTAATTGCTTGCTGAAGGTTTCATCAGGCTTATTGGGACAATTCATTTGTTTATGTTGGTTCCAGCTATGGTGACTTCCAAGTTCATCATGTTCATGCCTGAGGCCAGGATGATTGATAGTTATCTCACAAATGAATTGATGGGCATGCTCTGAGTTTGGAAGCCTGAGTAAAGTTGCCTTAGAGAACAGTGTGTGTTTATCTTTTGTCAATTCAATCTAGAGGTTCTGCAAACTCACTCAAATGGGGGAGGTTTTGTGTCTTGTCTTGTACATTCCAAGAGTGAACCTTTTGTAATTGGCAGCACGAAAGCAGTCAGTCTCCTATTTTCCCAAGTGATCCTTTCATTTGTTCTGACTGTGTGATGCCACATTTACTGTCTCACATTTGTGCTCGGTTCTGCAGCTGATTAAGCTGAACTCTCAAGCTGATGCCAAGGGCTCATATGTGGAGGTCTTGGAAAGCTTTGTGAACCTGGGGCCCATTGTGGACTTGTGTGTTGTTGACCTAGAGCGTCAAGGTCAAGGTCAAGTAGTAACTTGCTCTGGTGCTTTCAAGGATGGCTCTCTTCGTATTGTTCGAAATGGCATTGGCATCAATGAACAGGTTGTTTCATTTATTTCCCGTACTGTTCTACTAAAACCACCATGTTCTTTTTGTGAGTTATTTGATGATGTGTTGCAGATGTTGTGCAGTAATTTCACATTGAAAGGAGTTCTGGAATTGTTTGTTTGTTCTGCTTTAGTCGTACTCAACCTGCTTTCAGGTTGGTACTTGCAGGCATCAGCAGAGCTACAAGGAATCAAAGGCATATGGTCATTACGAGCATCATCAACTGACACATTTGACACATTTCTGGTTGTCAGCTTCATTAGTGAGACGCGCATTCTGGCTATGAATGCTGATGATGAGCTGGAAGAGACTGAGATCGATGGTTTTGATTCTGACACACAGACACTTTTCTGTCACAATGCAATTCACGATCAACTTGTACAGGTCAGAGTAATAACCTTTGGATCCTCCCACTGAAACCTCATGAAGGCCAAACAACTTTATTTACAGCACTGTGTCAGGTCTAATGATGTTAATTTTCCAAACTACCATTTGGGGAGTTATGTTTGTAATATAGCACGTGGTACTTTGATTGTGTAAAATAAGTGTGAATTGCAGATTGATGCTTGGAATATCATTGTTAAAATTTCTAATTCTATGAAGTTACATACTGCAAATGGGGGGTTTGTGTGCTTAGGTCACAGCAAGTACACTTCGATTGGTGGATGCAAAATCTCGGAGGCAGTTGAATGAGTGGAAAGCACCCTCTGGTATTTCTATCAATGTTTCTACTGCCAATGCTTCCCAGGTATCTTCCATTTTTACGAACACACTACCACAGATGATTTTTCCACTAGTAGTTGTGTCCCATGAAGATCTGGAACCCTTTCTCCACTTTTCTGCACAAAAGGATCATGGTTGTGTGGGGAGCAGATCTTGTATTTTTTGGAAGCATGACACGAGAACATTTGGCCTCCCCTTTTCATGTCTTAATAGTCTTGTCTTCCTAAACAGGTCCTGCTTGCAACGGGAGGTGGGAATCTGGTCTACATTGAAATAGGGCAAGGCACTTTGACAGAGGTCAAACATGCTCAATTGGAGTACGAAATTTCCTGTTTGGACATCAATCCAGTAGGGGATAATCCTGAGTACAGCAGCTTGGCAGCAGTTGGGATGTGGACTGACATCAGTGTTCGTATTTTTGCCCTTCCATCTCTCATATTGATCACCAAGGAGAGCCTAGGTGGAGAAGTTATTCCGCGGTCAGTTCTTTTCTGTTCATTTGAGGGGGTAAGTAAGTGCCAGTGCATTATCTCTATATACAGTAACTACTGCATTCATTGGTAGAAGTGTGCTGTAGACATGTCCAGATTGTTAGACATTTGTACAGCTTTCATGCTCCATGGATGTGTTCAGGTACTTTGACAAGACCTCAAAATTTCCTTGATGGTATCTGGTGGAACAGCAATTCTCCCTGGATAGCCAATTAGCATATTAGAAGGAAAGGGCAGCTTTGTTGACTGCTAGCCCCTTGGATAACAATGAGGATGTGCTTTCTATCTAGCAAGCCAGCAATAGAGAGGAAAGTCTTGGACTAAAGTGTTTCATCATCTTTATCTGGGCAGGGAGTTGTATTGATGTGATAGCTGTTGTCAATGTGTAGCAGATTGCATACTTGCTCTGTGCTCTAGGAGATGGACATCTCTTCAATTTTATGCTGAAACCCGGCACTGGAGAGTTGTCAGACCGTAAAAAGATATCTCTGGGCACTCAACCTATTGCACTTCGCACTTTCCGGTCAAAGAATGCTACACATGTCTTTGCAGCGTCTGATCGACCTACAGTGATCTACAGCAGCAATAAAAAACTTTTATATAGTAATGTGAACCTCAAAGAGGTCAACCATATGTGCCCTTTCAATTCAGCATCATTTCCGGACAGGTGGGTTTTCTATACTGATCATATCCACATTCCTTTGCCACTTTCATCTTCTTTGTGTCAGGAACTAGAGCATATTCATAATTTTCTTAAAGTGGGTCTTTTGTCAGGGTTGTCACTAGAGGCATGATCTTAACAAACTACTGAAAGGGTGGAGGGTGAAGATATGAGTGAGGATATGTATGTCCTCAGAAACAAATCCTGTCTGTGTGGTTCTCAGTTTGGCAATTGGTAAGGAAGGAGAGCTTACAATTGGGACTATTGATGACATTCAAAAGCTCCATATCCGTACAGTCCCTCTTGGTGAGCATCCATGCCGTATCAGCCACCAAGAACATTCTCGAACATTTGCAATCTGCTCTGCCAAATATTCTCCCTCAGGGTCAAATGGAGAAGATATGGAAACTCACTACATACGCTTGATTGAAGACCAGACATTTGAAATCATATCATCATTCGCACTGGATCCCTATGAAAATGGGTGTTCCATTATTACTTGCTCATTCACCGATGATTTCAACTCCTACTATTGTGTTGGGACTGCATATGCTCTACCAGAGGAAAGTGAGCCCAGCAAGGTCTGCTTCTTATCCTGTGTGTAATATTGTTGTTAATATTGCTCTTCATCTGGATGCTCAGTTACTTTCTGTCTTCCCAAGGAAATTTCAAAATCATTCCCTTTTGATTGATGTCACAAGTGAAGGTGATGTTTGTCATGCTTTGAAGGTCACCTACCCATATAGTTAATTCCTAGTTTGATTTGAGTCTATTAAAATGATTGATACAAGTCACTGAAAGAGATGCTCAATTTGTGCAGGGGCGGATACTTGTGTTCATTGTTGAAGATGGCAAACTGCAACTGGTGACAGAGAAAGAGGCTAAGGGAGCTGTGTATAACCTTAATGCATTCAATGGAAAGTTGCTGGCAGGTATCAATCAGAAGATACAGCTGTACAAGTGGACACTCCGTGAAGATGGTGCACGAGAGTTGCAGTATGAGTCATCTCATCATGGTCATATCTTGGCTCTCTATGTACAGTCACGTGGTGATTTTATTGTAGTGGGAGACCTGATGAAGTCCATCTCTCTCCTCATCTACAAGGTTCTGTTCTCCTCATGTCCTTTTGTGACCCACACAACCTTACACCTATCCTTCTAAAAGGTCCAGCACTAAGATGCCTGAAGTATTTTGTGACAAAAGCTGGGTCTGGCATGCAATTTTGACTGATAACATACACTTTCCAGACTGTTGACTCAAAGTTTTGGTGTTTTATTCACACTTTTGGTGCACCATAATTTGAAAGTATTTGAGATGAATCTCATAGGAGGCTGTAATTGTCATGAGCTTAAACAGGAGCTGAACAGCTCATGGGTAGTTTTGTCTTTTGTCTGCAATCTTCTGTTGTATATGTTGTAAAGAATTTCAAATGTTACAAAGTTTCCAGCAGACATTGCTGTGATGAAAGCTGATCCTGCTTGGTAGCCTTTCTACTTGAAGAACTCAGAGGGTTGCATACAAGAAATATAAATGAATGTTGTCACAAAAAAGTTTGGTCCTATCTTGCAGCCTGAGGAGGGCGCAATAGAGGAGCGTGCACGGGACTACAATGCAAATTGGATGACAGCAGTTGAAATCCTGGATGATGACACATACCTGGGAGCAGAAAATAGTTTCAACCTGTTCACCGTGAGAAAGAACAGCGATGCTGCAACAGATGAGGAGAGGGGCCGCCTTGAAGTTGTGGGAGAATATCATCTTGGGGAATTCGTGAATCGTTTTCGGCATGGGTCGCTGGTCATGCGGCTTCCAGACAGTGAGGCCAGTCAAATTCCAACTGTGATTTTTGGAACAGTCAATGGAGTGATTGGTGTAGTCGCCTCCCTTCCACAAGAGCAGTATCTCTTTTTGCACAAATTGCAGCAATGTTTGGTGAAGGTGATAAAGGGGGTTGGGAACTTGAGTCATGAGCAATGGCGCTCATTTTGCAACGAGAGGAAAACTGTTGATGCCCACAACTTCCTGGATGGAGATTTGATTGAGTCTTTCTTAGATCTTAGTAGAAGCCATATGGAGGACATAGCCATTTCATTAGATGTCCCTGTAGAAGAACTTTGCAAGCGGGTAGAGGAGCTGACAAGGTTACATTAGTCACAAAGAAGTCTTTTAAGTTTCTTTATAGTGTACTGTAATTGCATATCTTACTATTTTTCCAATTATCTTTGTCTAGCCTTGCATATCTTTGAACACGAATCCTTGCTGTTATGTGAGTCGAGAAAGTTTGGAGTTGCACTTCTGCAGGAACTGCTACAGAAGCAGTAATGGAATTACTCTTGAGCTGTTAGATTTTCAAGCTGTGTCTTAGTTGAGGCTGCAGTGTTGACCAATCAGAAGAAGATCTCACTTTCCCAATTTGTTGAGTCTACATTTTTGTTTTCCTAGAACAAGCTTCAGTCTAGCTAGCTGTATTACACACTGATCCAGGGGGAGAATCTGTAACAGGCTGAAATATTAATTTCCATGCAAGGATACAATATGACCTGTCAATACTGTCATTCACCTGTTACAACAGTCATTCTGGGTGACCAATGGAGACTTCCTAGTGCCTGCAACCACAAGGAATCCCATCTACTGTCTGAAACTCAGTTGGCTCAAAATGTGGGCAGAAATAGGGATCCTAACTGCTTCAGCTGCAGCTCTTGCTATGATAATGTTTTACAATATTAGCAGCAGCAAGAACAGGAAAACAAGATTGAGGGAAGTGACAGCTAGTTCCTCAACAAACAGTGGGGCAAAGAAAGTCCAGAATCCGGGGATAAGGATCATTGGGACAGAAAAGTTCTCCATGTGTTTAGTTCCTACTCGATAACTAAGGGAGAAATGGACATTCTATATGCCTTTTTAGCCCTCCATGTGATTCCCACTTGATTACTTAGCAGAATTGCACATTCTCTATGACTTTTTAGCCCTCCATCTGATTCCTATTTGATAACTAGGAGAACTGCAGATTCTTTATGACTTGTAGCCCTACATCTGATTCCTACTTGATAACTAAAGAGAATTGCACATTTTCTATGACACTTTAGCCCTCTTATGTTAAGTAAGAATAATAAAGAACGTGTATAATCTTGAGACGACATTATATTGGAACAGGTTCATTTCTACCTAGTTATTGAGTAAGGATCCAATGGAGGGCTAAAAAGTAGAGAAAAAATAGCCTTTGTGGGGGGGCTTGCACTATGATTGGCAATCGGTGGAAATCTCTATTACCCTATTAGAGTGCCAAGGACCCATGCCCCCAACCTCCAGCTGGCGCTCTCTGGGTAACCAAAAAATCAACCCCAACTATCACTTTTCACCCACCCACATTAGTTATCATTGGATACTAACCAGACATCCCAACATTAGCATCAGGCACCCAGCAGACCTTCAACAAAAAGAGATCTTCAACACAATTTTTGATTTGTGCAGACCAATTATTCATCAAATTTTTGGAAGGAAATTCAATCTCCTTTCTTTCCTCCATCTTTCACACTTTTCCCACTCCTGTTCTTTGTCACACAATTTCGTCTTCCTTTTCTTTGTCATCCAATTACACATTTTTTGAATGTGTAAATATGAGGTTTCACAATCAAGGATCTAAAGAATCAAACCTAAAGTAGAGAGTTGGCAATATATTCAGACTTGTTGAGAACATTGGAAACAACAATATGGACAGACTTCAGATTGAATAATGAGTAAGATTAGCGAACAAGCATTTGAGCAATAAGACATGAAGACATTCCTGCAGACAAGGTCCAAAGAGAGTGCAGGGCACAACCTCAGGTAGCAGGTATAGGTTTGGATCAAGCAAAGAAAGGCTGATGTTTGGCTGAGCAAACTGATTAGCACTAGCTTATAAACCTGTTGCCAGCATGGTTTAAAACCTCGTGCTGGTATTGATTCAGCTGGAATCCCATTGCCAGGCAACAGTCTTAGGTCCAGCTGCAGTTAGAGATTAATGGATAGAAGACAAGATTTGGCATTCTGAGATTCTCTTGCAGGACAGAACTATCAACTCTATAAGCAATGCTTTAAAACAGTCAATAAACCTGTTGTCTGTCAGCAACAAGTATTGTCGGCTGATGCATGTCACAGTGAAAAGCCCTAAGAATGCACTGTTGATCCTTTGAGGTAATTAGTATTTATTGCTTTGTTATTCCAAGTATCAGCTTTGGGTTCAAAAGATATGGAGATGAGAGTTTTGTGCACCAACTCTACTTATAAATGAAGGCAACAATCAAGAGAAGAGCAACCACTGACAACAGATAGGCAAGGGAGGTGGAAGAGCAAGTTAGTCATGCTACTACCAGGAGACACTTTACAAGCAATTCTGAGTGACAGGAGAACTTTCCTGTACAAGCACTGATTGTTGATGGATAAGAAACATGCTGATAGCAGTCACAGTACAGACTGCATGGTGATGGAAGGGCAACTCAGCTGAGCCTCCTGTATGGATGCCTGTTTAAAAAGAGATCACAGAAATGTTCAGCAGGAAAATCCTATGCAAGAGTTTTCACAGCAAGTAGTCTTCCCCTGCCAAAACTGAAACCACGAGTCCCATCTGGCATACGTGGTCCAGGAGGAGGCCTTCCAAGATTTTCAGATGTCAATGAAAAACTTGATTGAGGAGGTGTCCCTGAATGCTGATGATGATGCTGACCTCGTCCCCTGCCTCCTCTCCCGCGACCATGCCCCCTTCCTTTCTTTGATCCACCATCTCTTTCATTACTGCATTCATTCCCCTATTCAAACATAAACACAGACCCACATGTGAGTACATCCTGCAGAGAGCCTTTCATGGCTGAGCCATCCTCTTGAGCAATAGAAATCTGAATTTCCATCCAGTTTCCTACGCACCAGAAGCCACATAGTTTGAATGATATTGCCACAATAGTTGTATTTACAGGACAGGGCTTGATGAAATATTTTCCAGCTCATGAAGTGTAGTTATCATTTTAAAGGAATGGTCAAGAAAACTTGCTTTCAAAGGAAATTAGCAGCAGTAAGACAAGGCTTCCATTCAGAAGAGAATGCGGCATTGCACAGAGTTTGAAAAAAACAAAACAGTTCCAAGTTCAAAGTGAGCATTTGGTACACACCTCATCACTTTGATCAACCTGTTGTGCTCCATGATCTTCCCCACCTTTTCCCTGAGCTTTATCATCATCCTCACCCCCTAAACCCATTTCAGCACCCTCTCCACTTCCCTTCCATCGAACATGCTGATTGCCATGCTTGTTCTGGAACCACAATGCACCCAGCAGTGATGAACTCAGAATGTAAACATACCTTGACTACCACAAAAAGAAATATCTGAAATATCTCTTAAAAGACTCAGGTTAACTAGACACAGAGGAGAAAGAAATAATATCCCCATTTGCAGATTACAGGCTACATGCTGCACCAATTTAGAACTGAGAACTTCCCCTACTTACAATTTAAGTCAACCAGAGCAGAACATGAGAGATGACCAGATAACTAGGTTACAGAGATTCAAGATCTCACAGCATATTAGAAAATGGGGAGAAATAGAAACCTCAACCCTAAAATACAGAGAAACAAAAAATAATAATTAAAGAGCAGGTTGAAGTGCAACAGTCACATGCATGTTCCAAAACCTTCAAAAGCAACATCTACGGTATTGATCAGCTGCCATAATTCCCAAGTACTTCAACAGTTCCCAGTAGTGGGTGGAGATCAATGTTATACACTAACCTATGTACTGAGTTCCTGTCACAAGACCCAGCAATAATAGAAAACTCAAATGTGAGCTCAACAAAAGCTAAGAGAAGAAGAGTAAGGAAACGGAGACCAAGGGGGATCAAAAAAAGAGGAAAAGACAAGGGAAAAAGAAACCCAAACAAGAACAGAGAAAGGATAAAAAGAGAAACAAGACATAACTTTAATATGCTGATCTTTTGAGAACAAGGTGAGCTTCAAAAAATCTCCCCAAATAGGATCCAGAAACCATTGTAAGTCATTATTTGAAGATTCCAAAGGTAGGAATCCCATACAGAAACCAATCTTTTTTAAGCAAAACCTCTGGTTCTATTCAAAGAAAACTTTGAATAGTAATATTGTCTCTTGAGCACACCAATTAAGCTAACCATTTGAGCTATCAAGAAACCTTTGAGCTATGAGCCTTAAGAACCCATAAACAGAATCTAGAATACTCCAGATTTTGTTAGAATCTGAAATATACTAATCCACATGAGGCATATGAATCATGTTAATACCTGCAAACTCTGGTTGAAAACGGTTGCAAACTATTTGAATGTTTAAGCGTTTCAAATCTTGGGATATTGCTGAATCCAAGAAATTACATGAGGACATTAGAAGTACAATTAAGCTCACAATAGTGATTTAGGGTATATGCCATGGCCAATAGGGCCTTTATCTAGACACGTGAAGATGGAGATATTGACAATAAAAGGAACTACCAGATCATGAACAAACTTTCTTACTGAGGGATAACTAAAAAGAAATACTGGACAAGAATTAGACTTAGAACTGATCCAAAAATTATACTCTTATGAGAAGCAGTAAAAGTTAACTAAAACGAATTCAGAATTTGTACCAATTGGGATGCTTAAAAACTTATTGACCATGTATGAGCAACAAATTATTGATGATGACAGCAAGCCAAGAAAGATAAATCAAAATCTTTTGCCACATTAAAGCCATGTAAAGACTCCATAGACCTAGCTTATCCTTCAACCAAACAGTTGAAATCAAGGGCTGACCCTCTGAACCAACCATTACTGAAACAATGGGATGTAAACATCCTGTCAAAACTGTAGTTAAGAGAACATTCATTCTAGCTTTCAAATCTGACAGGCTGATTTGAATTGAGAAACCAAACAACTGCAACAAAAGGGGAGGAAGACTTGTCAGCAGAAGATCTTGAGTGATTCACGATCTTGATGACTTAAAGGTACTCCTGAGAACCAAAAAGGAAGTTAAGGGACAAGGATCGAATCTTCCAACAAGAGTCTTTTAATTTCCATTCACTCTAGATTCCATGAAACCATAGGATCTCTTCCTGCTAAGTGTAAAGGCCTCTTTCAGTAGCTTCTTGAAGAGACTCTTAAGAAAATAAACTTAGTACCTGTAGGAAAAAGAACAATTAAACTAGGCCTTGCATGCTGCACCAACAACAAGCATCATAGAGCAAGGTTCGTTCTCAATTAAGATGTCAGAAATTCTCCAAATCTCACAATTTCAACATAACAATGCAGGTAGCCATAATGTCAAAAAACCCTGGAAACAGCATAAATGGACAGGCTATGATTAACAATATACCGTTCGTCTCAACAGCAAACGCACACGAAGGCCACTCCGCCAATTACGCTCATCAGTCAACTCTGCCACCTGAACATTCAGGAACATCTATAATTTCATTGAACAATGATAGGAAAGTGAAGTTCCCTGGGCCAAAATTGAACCACACCTAGAATTACATCAAGTTACCACATCAAACAGCAGTAGACCTGTATGGAGTAACCAGATACATACTGCTTTCTCTGCAAGATCAACAGTCTCGTATTCCACAAGTGCGTGCAGCTGCAACAAGAACAATATCAGTAGTATGTAGACTGCAGAACTTTGAGTACTTCAAGTTACATTCTGCAAGACAAAGCATGGCCAAGGAAGACTTTAACATCCTCTATCATCTGTTGATCAACACCAACTTCTTATAGGTGGCCAACATTTTGGAGCAGTAGACAAACTATATATCTTGATAAGTACTACCTCCTGAGACTTCTCCATACTTACAATTTAAGTCAAACTGAATAGAACTGACAGATGACCCAAAAATAAGGTTATAGTTAGAGATTTCAGATCTGACTATATAACACCAACATATCGGCAAGCATGAAGGAGAGGAAGCTTAATCCTAAAGAACATAAAGCAAAACAAGAACTTGAGTCGTTTGAACAATAGCAACTGTCAAAACACACATTCACACACCTTCAACAACAAAATCTACAGTGTCGACTACCTACCATACCATCCCCTCCCTCAAATGTCCCTCCCTCAGCAATTATTCCCTCATAGCTTGGTGCACAACCCAATTCAGAAAACCTTATAGTTTCTAATAGACTTTTACAGCTGCTTTCCAGCAAAACCCACAACTGCCATTTCACCCTTGACTTCCACATGATTTTACTGCAATTGCCTCAGAATTTTGAAGTAGGGGAATGGGGAAACTAACCTTGTTGCTGATGACCATATCAGATTTTGGTAGCTTCACTGCTGTTTGGTTCCCTCCATTAGGTGCCTCTGGGTGACAAATTCGCACCATTTTCACACTACAAAACCCAATACACAATCATTAACAAGGACTGAAGAACAATTGATTTGAACCAGTGCACATTCAGACTCAAATCAATGCATGAAAACATTCCCACAGAAAATACTGTACCAAGATGAGATTGAGGATAATATATACCTCCCCACTTTCCCAAACAGCTCCTCCAGTTTTTCAACTGAATAGTCAATTGGAAGATTTTCTGCTACTACTGTTCGAGCCTGCACAGTCAGAAATCAAAGTAACAGTTCATGATTATTAAAGTAGAAGTTTCCCCACAGTTAATGGCAAGCACACTCAGAAAATTAAGTAGATATATGCACAGGTTAGGGTTTTCATGGCAATTCAGTTTCTGCTACCAAGAGTGCATTTCAAACTGCTGCACCAACCATTCTCACGTTAAATGAACATAACTAGGACAGTGCTGAAGCTTTGAAAAGACTAAGCATTCACCTGAACTTCCTCAAGATCAATCTCTGGTAGAGGATGCAGTCGTCGAACTTTCTTCCCATCTTCACTAACCACCTGACATTTGCAACAGTCAAAAGCACCCAATTTATCAAAGGCTGGTGCATATCAAAAGCCAGTTCCACTACCCAGCAATATCCTCTTGGAGCTATTGCATACCTCTAAGTTCATTCCATGTGTAAGTACAAACCTAAAGCAAAACTAGGGTCAAATCACATCTGATTGGCAAAATAGAGGTTGATAGGGCTCGTAGGTTTATACCAGGCTAAGGGAATCAACTACAAACTCACCAGCTGCAATGAGTTCCGAAGTGCTGCTGCCACAACCCCATGATTTTTTACTAGGTTCTTGATCTTTTTGAACGATGCCACCACAGGAATCGGGACTGCCAGTACCACCACATGGTTCAGCTCTAGTAGTGCACGATACAGTCCAAAAAGAATTCCTCACTGATGATGAAATGATGTTCAAGTCTTGGAGGAGTCCATGGGACTCAGCACGCACCAAAGCCTTGAGGATCCTTCTTTACATACTTCATGAGATGATGGTCTGTTGGCAAGTTAGTATCGCTGAAGTAGAACTCCACCTGCATACATACATACATACGCCCCCAAAAAAGACAGCTTTTAATTTTTCTGGAAACAAACCCTACTACTAGTAGTATTTCCAAAGGCAGCCCCTCCCGAGTTACAGCACTCAACATGACAACCACTGAAAACAACCACATGGATTAAAAAATCGCACTTGCTTAACAATCTTCGCTTTCAGCTCCTCTGTGACGACCGCCGGCTGCTTTGCGGCTGCAGCGGCAACAACACCCGTAGCTCCATGGAGCGGCGCTTGATCTTGTTCTTTCCCTAGGAAAATAGTTCCACTGTGACACGCAGACACCAGATCTCCACCAACAGGCGACGTTGCTACTGCTGCAGGTATGCCAAGCGTGGGAAGAGACACGTCATGCTGTACCATGAAAGGAGCAACAATCAAGGGTGGAAAAGAAGAGGGCGATTGCATCAACATCGGGGGAGATAACCCTAACCCTTGCGCAGCAGGACCTGGCACCGAACTAGACAAAGAAGAAGTCATAATAACACTCTTAGGCACAAACTCTGGCGCTTCCGCGTTCAACGTGCTTCCTGATAAAGCTCTACTGAGAAGCTGCATCGGATTCCCGTTAAGCACAGCTCCACCAGTTGTTGAAGTTGCTGCAGAAGTTGAAGAAGTTGAAGACGACGACGACGCTGCAACAGCAGCAGCAGCCACTGCTACAGCCGATCCTTCTTTACGAGGTCGGATGACGTCCATGGGTGGAGTTGTGGTTCCATGAGGGGCGGAAAGAGGGACGCCAGCCCTGTGTAGGACAGATGGGCTTTGCCCATCCACAGTCACCATGGCTATGGCTTCTGTTGCTGCTGCCGCCGCCGCGCTTGTGCAGACCCCGCTGCAAAGCTCATCAGGCGCCCCCGCCTCCTCCGTCCACCATCGCCACACGAACCGCAGCAATGTACACACCGGTTCTGCTGCCAATTCATAGTTAGGTGGGTAGGAAGGTACTAGGTACGTCGTTTACTAACCTCTCAGTTGCCTTTCTTTTACGGTACTCAATTTGGTTGTCTGTTTCATTTACCTACTCACAGCCTGTCTGTTTCTTTTACACAAATTGGTTTGCACACCCTTATTTCTTTTTTACTAATCTCTCTGGTTTTTTAACTTCATTTGGTTTTCTTAACCATTGTTTCTTTTACTCAATTTGGTTTTCTTTATTAACCTCTATTTGATTTATTAACCTTTATTTCTTTTGCTCATCTCATTTCTTTTCCTCAAATTTGGCTTTTAAGTATCCTCTGTTTCATTTATTAACCTATGTTTCCTTTACTCTTCTCTGTTTCTTTTACTCAATTTGGATTTTCTTACTAACCTCTATTTCATTTATTAACTTTTATTTCTTTTTACCCGTCTCTGTTTCTTTTACTTAAATTTGTCTTTTCTACTAACCTCTGTTTCATTTATTAACCTTCATTTCTTTACTTATCTCTCTTTCTTTTACTCAAATTGGACTTTTACTAGCCTCTGTTTCATTTATTCACCTTTTGTTTCTTTTACTTTTCTTTAATTCTTTTACTCAATTTGATCTTTACTACCCCCCGTTTCATTTATTCACCTCAATTTCTTTTACCTACCTCTGTTTCTTTTTCTCAATGGTGTAAACCCAACTGAGTTCATCTTGGTGACCTACCTTGTCAAACGTAGGTCCTGTTTGTAAATAAGTGACCCAGGTTCTGTCACTTTAATTCTTATTAATAACTCTTTGCAATTTGCATGCAGCATGTAAGTTCACTAGGGCTAAACTAACGAATTACTACCTATTTCCGCAATCTCATTGGTGGCAGATTATTTTTTTGCATTTAGGGACAAGCCTGTGATGCAGTGTTTTATTTTTCAATTTTCTCATGTTGCACCAAAAGTGGCAATCAGCCACAAGAGGGTTTAGCCAAATCTGACTACAAGACAAAAAGAGAGGTAAAAACTCTAAGACCCCTCTTACATGTGGACAAACCGCCACTAGAACCTATTCATTAAAATGCCACCATGGTGAGCATTTTGCAGTGGTCCAATTAGTTTCTCCCCTTACTTTAATATTAATACTGTTTACTATTTGCACAAAGTAGTGAAACGTTGAGGGATCTTTCTGTGTTTAGTACTTTCATGATTAATAATGGTTTTCCTTGTAAGCTTTACCTGCCTTTCATCCTAAGCATTCTCTGCATGCACATTGAATCATATGGGTTGGAAAAATTCCTAGATTTGTCCATTGTTGAAATACATCAATTTATTAAAATTACCTCTGTCCTTAAACCTTCCCAAATCCATCCATTGTTCAAAAATTCTCAACTTTCCTAGGCATCACTAAAGTAGTTGTAACAAGGCATCACAAACATGCTCACCCTGCCAATAGATAAGATGTTGCACATTTACCTACTGTGTCCACACTCTGAACGTTAAAACAATCACTTCCAATCTAAACACTTTCACCAAAGAAACTGGTTCTAATAAGGTAAAACTTCCAAAAGTTGGATCCAATGCAATAGTCCCTGTCCCTGTGGGGGCAGGTGCAACAAAAACATGTCGTTGGGTAAGTTGGTTTTGGTCTCTTTCTTTTTAGAAAATTCAGTTTAAAAATTTCTACAAATTGATAGTGACCTGACAATTTGTCAAATTTTAACTAATGAATGATTGAAATTGGAATGCCATTTAAGGTGAATATGTTGTATTAGAACTAGGGAAGGAAAATGATAAATATATATTGAGAGATGTTGATTTTGGGCATTTGAGTTTTGGTTTAGGCACACTTTTGCTATTCTCTGATTTTTTGGAAAATGTATTTCTTTCAATGTGAAATGTGATTTTCAGCCAAATTTTTAAATAAAATAATGCAATAATTTTGCTCCTCTGAATGCCCAAATTTTGTGCTAAGCTATTTATGTGATAAAACATCAAAACCTTGATTTATATTCTCAATGGTTCAATTTTACTTTGCAATCTTGGCACAAGGCAACAATTACTCCCCAATTTTGGCACATACTACCTTCGGCTTAGGGACATTAATTGGCATAATATGAATCCCTTAGGAGGACTTTGGTTTTTGAACATACCTCATGGAGTGGCCTAGTGATACAATTAAGAAGAAAACCCATGTAAATATAAAAAACAAGCACATGAACCCATCCATCGAAAGTACAAGGCAAATGAAAGCACAACTAGACACAACCCAAAGAAAAAACAAAAGCAAATAATCAACAAAAATAAGGTAACAACCCCATGCAAATAAGACCCATGGTTACGAAATGACAATCAAGGATAACAAAGACAACATAAGACAAAATAGTTGTCATTTGCCACAACTAGTGATGAAGGTGCACTAACTACGATGTGTGGAAGAGATGGGGAACCCTAACCAAGTGTTGTAGTTCATTAAAGAATCACTATGGCTTGCGCATGTTGTAGGGCTATGGACATGCACTATCACTAGTAAGAAACAAGTATTGAAGGGACTAAAGAAGACTACTCATGATGTGCGATAATGATATGTGCACAAGTGGTAAAAAATGAATCAAAATGAAAATGGAAACACCCATACATTTCAATAACAAGGGGAGTGAAATCATCATTTAATACTTGTTCGATGTATGATTATGTTTTATCGTAAACACCCATCATCGTTACATGTGTTATCGTCGTTGATGTTCATTGCACCATATATGTGCAAGTCAAGTTAACAATGACAACGTCCAACAAAGTTTGGAATTGTCTCCAACGATAAAAATATATACTCATCATCAAATGTGGTGAAGGAAAGGTGGGAAATTTCCCCCTGAACATGTGTTCCACTTTTCAAAACAATAATTGTGACAATATCTTGAAATGTGTTGTGGGTTGTTGTACATTCATTCCTACAAGAGCACCGAAACAAATAAGTACTTAGATCGTTAAAGGTATGACCACACCAACACTATGAAAGATGGGCAATTATAGGATGTGACAAGCCAAGACATGTACATAATGATGAAAATAGTGGGTTGAGGATAAATGAAATGCAAGTGTGGTAGGACAAAATAATAACCAAACACCTACTTTAGACTCGCACACAAATGAAAACATGTTTGCACAAGATTCGGAGGAATGTTTACTAAAAGCGAAACAAACTCCTATTAGTGTAAGTGATCTACCAAAGAAGCCTACAACTAAGGATAAGACTACATCATTAAGCTTTCAAAAGGTGGGACCTAACAATGAACAACTTGGGTTAACATGGTTCAAACATTTCATAGTACCATTTGGAACAAGGAAGTGTGAATCTCAACATGTGCTACTGCATCTAGAAAAATAGGGCAATCATCATGTTGACAAGTGCAAAATCAATCAATGCCCAACATTCTAAGAATGTGGGGGTAGTAGTCCAAACCACAAAAGGGAAGTTGAGCCCATTTAAAGGAGGGAGAATGGCCTAACAATGAATTAGGTGACTGATAGAACCACTAAAACATCTTGCACCAAGTAACTTCTCCAACATATCTATGGTATGAGTATTAAATTTAACATAATGCTACAAAATATTTAAAGATGGAAACAATATATGAAGCAAATAGTCTAAATGTTGGGCATAGCATAACAAAAGCCACATGACGATCTACAAATAGAAAGAAATTAAATATCGTCCCAAGATCCTCATGAAAAACTTCAACCATAAACGATTCAACAAATGATGTGGATCCCACTAATGCACCCAAAATACAAAAACTTGAATCAAGAATAAGAAAGCTAAAAGGACTTAATATAAAGTGGTCCAACCCCTATGGAGACCAAACTACACATTACATTAACTTTGTCGCAACCTCACTTTGGCCAAGTGTGGGGGTGAAGCCCAACACTCCCAAAGTTGGGGATTTGGAATCCTCCGGGACTCCCGAATGTTTAGAATTCGACAGCAAGGCCCAAAACACCTTGCATTGAGGTGTTCTTAGTGTCATTGAAAAGGTCTTGAAACGTAGATATCGAAAATGGCCTCGCATTGGTCATTTGGACATCTGCAGCCCAAGCTATGGGCAAAAGAAGGGCCGGGAGTCAAACTGGCACTTTGACTCCCGACCACTAAAAGTCAAGAATCGACCTCTTTCCGACCTCCGAATTGAGAGTGCGACACAGCGTTGGAAAGATCTCGACGAGGGCTACAAGTTTGGTTCAGACCTCGTCGCGATCAAACTTTGCAGTCGGGAGTTATGAGCTCCCAAAGTCCCGGGACTCCACCCGGGACAATTTCGGGACAATTTCGGGACTCCAACTTGGGAGTCCCGGGAAAAAAAGTCATTTGGATGTAGCCTCAGTGGAGCGTCGCAGAGAATACTATATGGGGGAAGGTGGTGGCTTCCCCCGAGTCCAGGCCGTGGTGAGTCTTGTGGTCCAAAGTGCCCATGGCTTGTCCCAAAGGTGTCCCGGAATGTGAACTAACCACTTTGTGGTTTGTTTTGGATGTAGATTCAAGCTTGATCTACTAGTCCCTCTTCCTAGTCTAATCCCGGGACTTCTAGCACGCCCCTCTACCCTTCTATAGTGCTGGAAATCGGGAGCGCCCTTCCGAGTCCCTCTTTCCGCAACTACACTTTGGTTAACCCTCAAGTGGGTTCACCCTGGGACTTGGGAGTGCGTCAAACTTCACTAAAAGCCCTAATGCTGATAACTCCTATTATAATTATAAAAATGCAATAACCACATCTGATGTAGGATTTACTATATGTATATCATTTCCCAACGAAAGGAAAACACAAATAAGGTGGGTTATCACTACTACCAAAGTGGGGTGCAATTTTCTAATTTAAATCGCTATGGGACCTTAAAAATGAAATAACTTCATTGTAGTTTACTAATTTCACCTTGGTGAAAGTTATTTCACTATAATATCACTATGTAGACATCATGTTTCATTATTAGTTAACATAATTCATTATTATAATTTATTATAGTAAATAGGTTTATTTTTATGTTTTTATAAATATTTTATCTATGCTACTTTACGATATACCCTATATTATTTTAAGCTATTTTAGTTATTCTAATTTATATTTTATGTTGTTATAAGGTAATATAAATTATTATGCCCTAAATTATTATATGTTATTTTACCTTAAGGTATCATAACTAATTTATTATAACCTTTTAAGTTATTATAAATTAAATTATTCAACTAATTTTAGGTTATACCTTAGGTTATTTTATTTTCAATTAATATATGTTATTCAAGTTATACTTTAAGTTATTCAAGGTCATTGTATTTTATGCTAGTATAAATTATTTTATCCTAAGTATAATAACTTAAAATAATTTAAAATACCCTACAATATAATAACTACCAATACCTTATGATATTATAACATAAAATATCAAACAATAATCACCAATAATTGTAATATAACATAAAATAACCATGAATAATTTATAATACAATAACCATTAATAAAATAACCACCAATGGCTTGCTAATAGTTAGTAATAAAATAGCCATCAATAGCCACTAATATAATACCAATTAATAACCAAGAATATCCAACAATAGAATAACCACCAATAACGATTAATATAATAACGATTAATAATCACCAATATCCATCAATAAAATATCCATTGATACCATTAATAGAGTAACCACTAATAATTATTAATAGACTAAACATTAATAAAATAACAACCAATAGCCATTAAGCCACCAAATATCGTTAATAAAATAACAACCAATATCCACTAATAGTATAATTACTAACAGCCATCAATAAAATAGCCACCAATAACCATTAATACAATAACCACAAATAACCATCAATAGACATTAATAGAATATCCACCAATAGACATTAATAGAATATCCACCAATAGACATTAATAGAATATCCACCAATAGCCATTAATAGAATAACCACCACTAGCCATTAATAGAATAGCCGCCAATAGCCATTAATAGAATAACCACCAATAGCCATTAATAGAATAAGCACCACTAGCCATTAATAGAATAGCCGTCAATAGCCATTAATAGAATAAGCACCACTAGCCATTAATAGAATAGCCGCCAATAGCCATTAATAGAATAAGCACCACTAGCCATTAATAGAATAGCCACCACTAACCATTAATAGAAACACCACTAGCCATTAATAGAATAACCACCACGAACCATTAATAGAATAACCACCATGAACTATTAATAAAATAACCACCATTAACCATTAATAGAATAACCACCACGAGCCATTAATAAAATAACCAACACTAGCCATTAATAAAATAACCACCACAAGCCATTAATAGAATAAACACCAATAACCATTAATAGAATAGTCACCAATAGAAAAACCTACTAATCGCCATTAATAAAATAACCACCAATAATTATTATAAATTAATCATTAAAAAACATTAATAGCCACAAATAGAATAGGTACCAATAGCCATTAATAACCATTAATAACTAATATAAAAAACAACCGATAGCCATATATTAGAATTGTTTCGGATTGCCAAAAATAATTTAACTTTAAATAATTTATAATAAACAAAAATAACTTAAGGTGAAATAACCTGTGATAACTTAAAATTGCCAATAAAAACATAAGGTGAAATAATGTTCAATAACTAAAAGTAATTTATAATAGCTACAAATAGTCTAAACTGAAATAATTTATAATAACCAAAAAATCATAAAATAGACAATAAAAACGTACAATAGTTGAAAATAACCTAAGGTGAAATAAACTACAATAACCAAAAGTAACTTAGAATAACCAAAAGTAGCCTAGGGTAAAATAACAAAAAATAACCAAAAGTAATTGAAAATAACCATAAATAACCCTAAATAATGCAAGGTGAAATAATTTAAATTAATGAAAAATAACCATATAATAATTGAAAGTAGTTTAACATAGGTAGGATTATATTAACAAACAAAATCCATTTATTAAACTTTTTTTTTCCCAAAAGAATGGTCATTGAAATGTTATTGAATAATAATATTCAACTTTTCTTTTGTTCAAATGATTTTGAACTTTCAAAAGGAAATAAATGTAATTATGTACATTATTGAATTTTTAAAAAAAGTAAACTCAAATCATTTCATTTGACCAAAATTTCAATAAAATATGAATTTTTAAATTTTATGTTTTTGTAATGTTTAAAATGAAGTATTTGATAAATAAAATGTAATGTAGCATATTATCACAATAAGTGGGGTGGTTTGATAGTAAGGGTGTTTGCCTCCATTCCAAAGGTCAAAAGATCAAACCTCATGGGTGGTGTTATGTGTGGTCAACAATGGTATGTTGACCGAATATTTTCCTTTCAAATTCCTATAATAAGTGCCTAAGTTGATTATGTGGCCTACCTACTTAGGCTAAGTTTTTAACCTAGCCCAAGTAGTGACATGTTTCAATAAATAATAAGCTAAAAATCATGAAATTATCAATAATATTATATATTAAATAATTAAATTTTAATTGATTTCTATGGTAGTTAATTTATTAACTAGCAAGTGAATGGTTTGGTAAATTTGTATTTCACTTGAGAGTGACCTTGTTTCACTAGGTACTAGTGAAACAAATCATTGTCCATAGTAACTAGTCCCCATTCACTAGGCAGTTAAATAATTTTAGTAGGTAAAAATGTTCAAATTCACTCAAAATCTAGTGAAACCCAAAGTGAACTAGGACACATTTTGTAGTAGTGTATTGTTATAAGATGAAAAGTGTAAAAGTGAATTGGAATAAACAACAGTCCTCGTAATGGGTCCCCCTATCATGTACCTAACTCCGATGAAATGACAATGAGATCCTTATTTCGGGAAGCCTAAAAAAAACATTGTCGAGATAGGCATGTGTAAAATCATCAAAACAAATGGAAGATTTTTTATCCAAAAAAATTGGGTGAAAATCATAATTCTTGAAAAATGGTTGATCGTGCCATTGAAGTGAAGGCATAATGGACATCCACCTATAGCACCACCCAATCTAAATGCAAATCTAACATTACTAAAAAGTCATGAACCATTGTTTCACACTTGCCACAAATTACTACACCAAACTAATGAGGACTAAAATGTTCCACAATAATGTCCTTGAATTAAATAGTTAAAATGTAGGCAACTAGGCGATAAGTGACTTCATTGATCACAATGGGATGTATGCCTCTAAATTACTTCTCCAACATTAGGAATCGAGATGCATAAAACAAACGTGATACTGAAGGTGAAACATGACCTTGAGCAATGCACCCACATACCTCAAAAAAGAGGTAAAAGACATTGACAAAATCATCTAAGACAAAACAATCTTATAAAAGTTCATACACCGTACTCGAAAGGCCACCAAAACAAAGCCACGGTGAATGAACCAAGACAGAAACAAATGCCTTCCAATCTTAAATAACCTTTGTTTAAAGATGGAAATCATCAACAAAAGGGGTGAGGTTAACCTTAGCAAGTGGATGGAGAAAACAAAGGACTCATGTGGTCTCATCAAATGGGGTTGCAAGTGTGCTTGGAGTTGGTGCACATATTGTTTAAACATATTCCCTATCACATATGCCAATGCCATGGAGTTCATTCATGACTTGTAATAAATTTGTACCTAATTTTCAGTTTAGTTTCAGTTCACCCTTAGTTAACTCCTAGTTAAGTTTTAATTAATTTCCATTTGAATTTGAATTAACTTTTAATCAACTTTCAATTAAATTATAATTCAAAAAAATATATAAAGAAACTTAACTAAAAATTGAAGGATAAAAATAGGACCCTTCATTTCCTTCAATTTGTTCAAAATTTCAAGGACACGAAAATTCACAAGAACAAAAGTTAAAGGAAAGGACTAAATCTAACTTTCAAATGAGGAACAAAATAAAATTATGTGATTCAAAAATAAGAACACAAAAACTAAAAACAATAACATGAAATGTGCAATACCAACATGGAAACGAATCTTTATTATTATAACATATGCAAACATGAACGTGAAAATAACATGATAAGATTATGGTGAAAATTTGTGCTTGAGACTGATGTTAAACAAACTGAAGGAAATGAGGGGTCTTATTTCTACTTTTGTGTTTATATGTTATTTAAGAGTTAGATTTCTTTTGGAATTGAATGTGGATTACCTTTCTTATTTAAAGGAAAAGTTTCAAGAATTCATAAATTACCCATTCTTATTTACTAAGGTTGTGGATTACCCACCTCTTGTTGGTGTCATACTTCATAATGTTCAGATGTTTACATCCATGGAAGAAGTCTCTACTAACCTTAGGAATCTTGAATAGGAAAATCAAGCATTTTGTGAATCTATTGTTCATTTGTAAACCAATCAAGCTTCAACCTCTTTGGGATGCGTTTCGATAACACAACCGCAACCAAAGGAACTACATATAAGCCTACCTAACAAATTTGATGAGACACATTCAAAGTTTCAAAATTTTGTCAACCAAATGCATTATAATTTAAAACTATGTATTAGATTTAAATAATTAGTTTGTATAATTAATATAATTCAATATTATTAATTATAATCTATCCTAGGCCAAACTATAATAGGCAACCTATTATAGGCTAGGCTAAGGTAGAATAAGCTACCTAACATAGGCTAAATAGGTAGGTAGGATTCTATTTATTTTGTTGGGGACAAGCCTTTTGATTAATTCATCCCAAATGGCACATGCATAATGTTTATAATGCATACCATGAATCTAGTCCATTCTTTCACTTCCTTATATATTTTATAGGTTTAAAGTTGTAAACAAAGGATATGGGATAAATTCTAATGAAAGGGATACACTACAACCCTACAACACTACAACATTATTACATCCTTTGTCCCATACAAAAACATTATCATATATCCACACAATAAAATATTTTAAAAAAAATCCTAACTATTTTTTACATATCGTACTTACTACCTACTACCTATCCTATTTACTAATATTACCTAGGCTACATCTCTATTATCTATTACCTAACCTACTTAATTTATTATTTATAAAAAAAATCATATATCCACATAATAAAAAGATTAATTTAACCTACCTACTATTTTTTACTACCTATCCTACTTATCACACACTAATTATTATCTACTACCTAGCCTACTTAGTAAATTAATTGGTTAGCCTACATTTAATAAATTAATTGTTTAACATAGCTAATTAATTAAACAATAAATACAAAAACACTACAACATATCCACAAAATAAAATATGTCTTGCTTAACTTATAACCTACCTACCTACTACTTACATTACATACCTACTATCTACTACCCAGCCAACCTAATTAATTAATTACCTAGCCTTCATTTAATAAATTAATTGTTTAACATAGTTAAATATTTAATCAATTAATACAAAAACACTACAACATATCCACAAAATAAAATACCTCTTAACTTATAACCTACCTAGGCTACATACCTACTATTTAATACCTAACCTACCTAATAAATTAATCACTTAGCCTATGTTTAATAGATAAATTAATTAATATGAAAACATGATCACATATTCACACAATAAATTAATGACCTAGCCCACCAACTACCTACCTAGCTTACCTAGCTTACCTAGCTTAACTAGGTATAACCTTCATAGCTTCGCGGCCTTTTAGCTGCACTTAGTAAAACCTAATACTACTTATATATAAGTTATAGCCTACAAATGTTTTAACAAATTGGCGAAAAAAACAGTGTTATGGTGATATATAGCCAAAATTAAAATGGTTGATTTAGATTAATGCGTTGAAATAAAATTATATTTATGTTGAAAGTTTATGGAAATGCCATGTGCGCCATGTAGGTTAGTTTGAAATAGTTGGCAACTTATATTGTCCATAGTTGTAGAAATATATATAGTTGTTATCACCATGCAACTCAATTATCATCTATAAGTGGACAAACAAGAAAAAACGAATGAAATATGTCAAAATTTCAATTACATTTTCACCTAAAACTTTTGTAGTCATATCATGCAACTACATATTCGACTAATAGTTGATTAGACCCATCATTTAGTTGCACATGTAATGGTATATATTTGCAAGTACACGAACACATAGGATTACAAAGATCGAAGTCACAAATGTATTATAGGTTTGGACAACAATTGCATTGTAATTACAAAATGATGGTCAAAATGGACAAGATTTCTTCTAGTGAAAGAAGTGCCATGAACCCACATAAAAAACACAAATAAATTTTCAAACTACAATGTTAGCCAAGCCTTTAGTAACCTTGCCAAAGGATGACCCCATGCATATTGATAAAATAAGATTCAAGCCCCTCACGGAGTAAGAAAAACAATGTTGATGTATAAACAATCTTTGTTTGTATTGTGGGAAACAAGATCATGTTGTTTGTGAGTGTCCAAAGAAACATGGACCACATGCAACACACACCATTTCTATTACCAATCCACAACCCAAGGAAAAACAAGCATGTCCAATTTGAGTAAGGACCATGAGGCTAAACCTTGATGCATAATGTAATGAAAATGGTCCAAGCCTATCTTTAGACCTAACACCATGTTTCTTGATACCAATCATTATCAAATGTAGTAAGTTTGTGACAATGGAAACCCAAACACTTATTGATTTTAGTGCATTAGCATTTTTTATGGACAAGGAGGTGGTGCAACAATAGAAGTTGGTTATAGTGGAAAAGAGCACACCAGTGTCAGTTAAGGTCATTGATGGTTGAAACCTTTCATTACGATTAGTCACACATGAAACCAAACCATTAAATATTACCATTGGTTCCCACACTAGCAAGGTTGTTTTTAATGTCATTTCATCTTTAAAAAATCTTGTCATCATTGGATTATCTTGTTGTGTTATGCATAATCCATGAATGGATTGGCATACAAGGAATCTTCATTTTGAAACAGCACAACACGAGGCCCTCGAGTGTGAAACCCTTGTTGGAAACATTCAAAAAATGAAGCACAAGGAAAACCTAGATGGTATAAGAAAGCTTAGGTGCCCCAAACTTTTGTTTGTTGGAGCAAAAGCCTTCATGAAGGCTGCCACAAGAGGAGATGCATTCTTGATTATATTCTTCCTTCATTAGATGTTGAGCCATGCCCACATGAATTTTTTCCCTAATACCAAGAATTCAAAGATGTGTTTGAGAAGAAAAATGTGAACACCTTGCCCAAGCATTGACCATACGATTGCACCATTAATCTTGTGGAAAGAGCAAAGGCTCCACTTGGACCCATCTATAATTTGTCACAAAACAAATTTGTAGTGCTTCATGAATACATTAATGATAACCTTGAGAAGGGGTTCATTCGACATTCAAAGTCTCCAATCAGTGCCCCTATCATCTTTGTAAAAAAATTGGTTTTTTGCAAATGCGTGTCAATTATCATGGATTGAATTTACTCACCACCAAGAATCAGTACCCTTTGCCCTTGATCTCAGGGTTGTTGGACCAATTTAGTCATGCCAAGGTGTACACCATGATTGATTTACATGGAGCATACAATTTGGTACACATTCCAAAAGGCGATGAATGGAATATAACCTTTCAGAACTTGTTATGGCCATTTTGAGTATTTTGTGATGCCATTTGGCCTTATTAACGCGCTTATTGTTTTCCAACATTTGATGAACGATGTATTTCATGAATACTTAGATGATTTTGTGGTTTTTTTACAAAGATGACATCCTCATTTTTTCAAAGAACATGGAGGACCGTGAGTGCCATGTATGTCTAATTTTAAAGAAGCTTCAAGAAGTTGAACTTTACGCCAAATTGGAGAAGTGTGAATTCCATCAATTTGAAGTGGAATTCTTGGGTTACATCAACTATAGAAATGACATTCACATGTATCATCATAATTTTAAAGAAGCTTCAAGAAGTTGAACTTTACGCCAAATTGGAGGAGTGTGAATTCCATCAATTTGAAGTGGAATTCTTGGGTTACATCATCTATAGAAATGGCATTCACATGTATCATCATAAGGTTCGTACCATTATTGATTATGCTACACCAACTTTTGTTCAAAATGTCCAATGTTTTATTGGATTTGCCAACTTTTATCGACGTTTCATTACCCACTATTATTCAATTGATTAGGAAGGATAAACTTTTTTCTTGGGGAGTTGAAGTTGTTAATGTCTTTTAATCTTTGAAGGCTTCTTTCATGACCACCCCATTCTTAATTCATGTAAACCCTTCCAAACCTTTTATCTTGGAGACATTTTCAACTTTATAATAGATATCATGTTTTCATAATTTGGAAAAAATGAATTTTTTCATCCTTTTAGCTTTTGTTCTTGTAAGTTTTTTCATGCAAAAATTAATTATCATATTTGCAATAAAGAACTTCTAACCATTGTGGATGCCTTTGAGGAGTGATGTCATTTACTTGAAGGTGTTCAGCAAAAAATCATTGTGTATTCAAACCATTAAAACTTTTAGTATTTCATGGCAACTTGTGTTTTGAATCAACATTAATTTTGGTGGGCATTGTCTTTGTTTTTATTCCAATGTATCATCACATATCACCATGGGCATTAACAAAGGAAACCTTAGGTGTTGTCCCATCGTTGGTACTTCATGCCTAAAGAAGGAGATGAAGCCTACAAGCACATAATGTGATATCATTTTGAAGCTTGAACATCTTCAACTTCAAACATTAATAATTCTTGATGACACAACCTTTTTTTGTTAAATTTGTGAAGAGTTGAAAAAGGACTCTCTTGTTATTAGCATCCAAGGCCAATTAAAAGGTCATCATCAAGTCCACGATTTTTCCAGTGACCATGTTAAGCTTGAGTTTCAAAATGGTATACTTTATCGTGATGGCATTTTATATGTTCTTGATAGCCTTACATGATTTCAAGTTATCCAAGCTAGGCATGATGTTTTGGCTACATGCCATTTTGGATTCAACAAGACAATGGAATTAATGTTTTGAAATTATTGGTGGCCATAACTTTCGAAGTATGTGAAGGAGTTTGTCGAAACTTGCATGTTTGTGTTGGAACAAAAAATCTTTGTCACCACCCTCACGGTCTCCTTCAACCATTACCAATCCCTACACCCTTGTGGTTTTTAATTTCCATGATTTTCATCACAAACCTCCCACCTTTTAGTCCTTATGACTCCATCTTAGTGGTGGAGGACTATTTGATGAAAATGATTCATTTCATTTCGAGTACTAAAATAATAATTAGTGAAGGATCAGCCAAATTATTTCATGATAATGTTTTTCAACATCATGGTTTTCCTAAAGACAACATTTTTGATCGTGGGCCTTAATTTGCATCCAATTTTTAAAAATGATTATTTGAACTTTTAAATGTGATAGTGAAGTTGTCATCAGCTTTCCACCCCCAAACAAATGGGTAAACATAATGGGTCAATCAAGTCTTGGAACAATATTTACAGTGCACAACCAATTGGTCATAACTTTTGGCTATGGCAAAATTTGCCTACAACACAACATAGTGCATTCATCAACCCATAGTGCATTTGCAAATCATGTTTTGCACCCCAAGTTTGACATTCAAGGTGTGCATTAAGTTATGAATTTAATAGGTGACGATCAAACCATGTGGTTAATGGATGTTAAAACTCAACTTGTATTTAACCTTGAAGAAACATAAAGGCCATGCAAGGATAATGTTGATGAACATCAAAAAGGATAACCCAGTTTCAAGGTTGGTGACTAGGTTTGGCTTCAACGATAACATATCAAAACAACAAAGCCATCAAAGAAGTTGGATCATTAGAGGCCAAGTCCTCATTGTGAAACAAATCAATGTCATGGCTTTCCATCTCAAGTTTCCAGGTTCTACAAGAAGTTTAGTTTTAATTCACTTTCATTTGATTCATAATTCACTTCCAGTTGACTTTTGGTTAAACCTTAATTCACTTCTAGTTAAATATGAATTAAGTTCAAATTAAATCCTAATTAATTTTTAGTTAACTTTTAATTAAATCTTAGTTAAGTCCAGTTAACTCCTAATTAAATCCCAATTAACTTTTAATCAAGTTGCAATTAACTCATAATTGACTTTCATTTATGAAAGTTCTCAAGAAGCTTCTTTATTCGATCTACACATAGAAACCTCTCTGAAATTTTTTTAGAACTAGGACCCTAGAGGGGTATAAATAAAAATAGGACTCCTCATTTCCTTTAGTTTGTTCAACACTAATATTGAACACAACCTTCACCATAGCCTTGTCATGTTCTTTTGATGTTCATGTTTGCATTTGTTAACATAATAAATATTTGTTTCCACGTTGGTATTGCACATCTCGTGTTCTTATTATTTATTTAAATGTTTTTATTTTTGAATCACATAATCTTGTTTTTTTCCTTGTTTGAAAGTTAGATTTAGACCTCTCCTTTAAATTTTTTTCTTATGGATCTTCGTGTCTTTGACATTCCCCTACATGAACAAGGGCTTATGCATGGTGTAATCATGTTGATGGAGGTGGGGTAGGATTTTAAATCAATTTCAAATGTTTGTGAGAAACTAAAGCAAATGTTGTAATTATGTGTTCCTCTTATAATACCTCTTAGTTGCCACCCATGTATTGACACAAATGAACACGAATCTCTTGGTGGCTTTTCTCACCACCCTGTGGAGGAAAAAACAAACACCAAAAAGGGAATAACCAAAAAACATGCCAAACTGTAATATCAAAATGATCAAATGCTAATCAGGATAAAAGGATATGCAAAGTTCATTACACATCAACTTGAAGTGCATATGGAATATGATGGTAAGAATGAAGATGCAGTAAACCCAAATGAAAAACATTAATGATGTTTATGGCAATCCATGTCCATGTTAAAAAGGGAGGATTATATGGCAAAGTCGGGGGCAACATTCCCCTTGAGACATATTCACTTATGAGCGATGCATGAAAGTTAATGTTATGCTAAATCACCCTACACTAAATAGACGATTGCAAAAGGGACAAGGGATGTGGGGTCACGCAAGAAAGGACCACATGACGAATATTGGAAAAATTCTTGGTGGGTGTGGCAAGCAAAGTGAAAAAGGGGCTGACAAACCAAAAAAGGATGAAAGGATTGGTTGAAGTAAACTAAGAAGGATGGGAATGATGGGCAAATGGATGGAAGCTAAAGCACAATTAGGCATAGGGGTAAAGCTAACTATTGGCTCTCCATTAAGTGTTTACTAAAAGGGTTAAGAGGGCTAAAAGGTCCAACAACGCTTCAAGGATGGAGAACCCACGAGATTTACCATGCTTATCCATGGACTAACAAATTTGATTTTAAATCAATACCCTAAACCTCAATCTTGAAAAACACCCTTAATCATTTTTAACCCTACAATTATTGCCTTTAAAAAAAAAAACTCATAAACAAAGTGGAAAACTAAGAAGGAGACACATGGCAACATACTCACAAAAACCCAACAAATGAATGGGAATTGCAAATGAACCCGATTGCAAGTTTGCCACTGCTTGTGTGCTTATGTTGAGGTTCAAAGGCCCTATTCAATTGCCCTACCTACTCTGCATTGGTCATGTCCCACTTTACCTTGCCCTGCCTTGTTTTATTTATTCAACCTTGCCCCTGTCCAAAACACTACTACTAATACTAATATTGCTACTATTATTACACTTTCAAACCCTTATAATCTCATTCTTTATTTTTTGTTCATTGTTGTGAAGAGAGCAACATGAATGTTTCAATTAATTGTAATTAATAATACCCCAAAGTCTTCAACTTTGGATAAAAGACCTAGCTTCTTTATGGAAGATAAAAAAAAGTTGATTTTTAAAACAAGCCTATTTACATTCTTAGGTTTGGACAACACTCTCAATTGCTACACTCTTGATAACTATTTCACAACTTTTAGTTTTGCTACTTTGTTTCGAATCTTGGTTGATTTATCACCCATTGGAAGCACTTTCACCCTTTTGCCACCAACATAATGAGTGTCATTGCCTGCTTCTGAACTACTTTCATTAAAACTCCTCCTTGTCTTGTAATACTTGTGGTTAGCATATTAGTGTTGGTTACATGGACCTACTCCGTTAGACTTTTTGTTGTTGCTCAAACATAACAACAAACCTACCTCAACAATATAGTTTGACCCGACAAGAGACCCTTGGAGTTCTACACCACCTTTGTGTTCTTATTGCAACTTATAAAAAATATAACTAAATCTAAAGATGTCCAAAAGATGATTTTGCAATAATTAAGTTCTTAAAACTATTTGTTTTGCAACAAAAAATGAGGCCACTTTATACTAAGAGTTGGAACCAAGTTATTTTGGGGGTAATCATTGGAAATATTGAAAATTCTTGGTTCATTGTTTAACTTCAAGTTATCATATTATGAAGACCAATTAGTTCACATGTAGGGCCCTTATGGCCAAAAGTCATGAACATAATCTTCAACTTTTTACATGCTTTCATTATTTTTCATCCTTCTTCTCACCTTGGATTCCCTTTCAAGTTGAGCCCTAAAATTCAAACCACCTTGGGTGAACATAGACATGACATTCCTATAGTCCTTGAGTTTTTAATGTCAATTTGGCATGTTATTACAATATTTGTGTCATTGCAACAAGATGCATTCCATCACCATTATAGTGTTATAACAACAATGGTTACCTTCACTATGAAAATGGAACAACAAAAATTTGTGTGAACATATGGGTGAGCAAGTGGCTACTTGGAGAAGCAACCTTTTGCAACTATTCAATTTGAATGTTTAAACATCAAACAAGGTTAATGTCAATAACTTTAGATTATTTTTATGATATCATGACTCCATCATTAGGTAAGGCATCTTCCCATATGATATCATGCATTCCAATTACAACACACAAAACCATCATAGTTTCTTTGTCAAGTAATACTAACACCTTAGAAAGGTGTGATGAAGTCTATGGAGTGAGCAAAAACATTTTTTATATTATTGCAAAAGAATCTTGTGCAACTATTATCAAAGATTTGAAACCTTTTGGTGATTAAATAATAATAATGATAACATTAAAAAAAAACTTGAATATTCTATGTTTTGAGATAATAAATGATAACCACATCCTAATTATTACACCATTGGAAATCAACTTTAACATTATTGTGAAGGAGATTTTTATTTTATTTTATTATAGTGTGTGATTGGCCTAAGATATAAGTTTTGAATCTATTATTTTGGATGGGTTGTTGTTGTGATTGGACATTGTTTCAAAAAAACTAACACTATAATCAAAATAACAAAAAAAAAAGTTTTTATATCATACAAATTGATTGGACATATAATTTGCCCACAAAGGTCATTGTTTTCCTTTGCATTCAAAGTGAGAATGATAGAATGCCAACAACAAAAATATATTAGAAATTTCTTCAATCAAATACTCAAATTTCCTATTTTATATCTCTTACAATTTTGAAATGATAATGGAAGGAAAAATTAACAAGAATTGACATGCAAATATGAAATTTATGAAATGTTATAATGTTTATTTACTTTCATAACTTATGAATTTTCCATGAAAAATCCTTTGATATATATTGGGCAAAACAAGTTGAGTAAATAATGTAAAATGAATTTAATAACATACTTGGATAATTTGAAAATAGG
>Ga0209208_10001281_pt1 | contig 35263 bp, 27 predicted proteins | sample S1TSphfallax_3_FD_187694 | JGI IMG/M metagenome (GOLD analysis project Ga0209208, IMG submission 187694) | Host-associated microbial communities from peat moss isolated from Minnesota, USA - S1T2_Fd - Sphagnum fallax MG (SPAdes) (version 2) | ecosystem: Host-associated > Plants > Peat moss >...
CAAAAGATGTAAACCAATAAATGAGTATAAGACTAAAACTATGTATGTTTATTACATACCTATGAAAATTTATGTTCTTGTTTACACAAATATCATTTCACCTTTCTATATTATGTGGAACTCTTGTGCCACACCATTTTTCTACCATGAATTTCACACAATCATAAACTATGCTAAAACTTTTGAAAACAAAAATCTTAATTTCTTTCACAATTTTATTCCATAAAACTTTGCATTCATATAACAACTTGTTTTCCTCAAATGAAGGTGTCTCCAAAGGTCACAAACATTCATTTATATATTAATCAAAAGGAAATTAAACAAAAAATTTCCTAAAGTTTACACATCGCATGATTCCCCATGTGATTCAACATGCACATTAATGTGACAAAGGTTTTCCACATGACATTCCACATGAATTATCATGTGTGAGTTAATGCACATTAATGTGACAAAGATTTTTCACATGACTTTCCACATGAATTATCATGTGTGAGTTAATGCACATTAATGTGACAAAGATTTTTCACATGACTTTCCACATGAATTATCATGTGTGAATCAATGCACATTAATGTGACAAAGATTTTTCACATGACTTTCCACATGAATTATCATGTGTGAATCAATGTACATTAATGTGACAAAGATTTCTCACATGATTTTCCACATGAATTATCATGTGTGAATCAATGCACATTAATGTGACAAAGATTTCTCACATGATTTTCCACATTAATTATCATGTGTGAATTAATGCACATTAATGTGACAAAGATTTCTCACATGACTTTCCACATGAATTATCATGTGTGAGTCAATTCACATTAATTGAAGTTATGACCAAACCATAATTAAATTATGAAATCCAACCACTAAATAAAGTACCAAATTTGACCCTTAGGTAATTACATCAAGTTACATGCACATTGCATGTGTTAAATACTAATAGAAGGTTATAGTGGCATTAACATGTTTTTAGAACCTGAATCAAAATTTATTATTTTAAAGATTTGGATTTGGAACTAAATTCCCAGTTCCATTTATTTGTCGAATTAAAACCAAGATGGTTCTAATTTAATTTTTAGGATTGGAACTTATAAAAAAAATTAGGCTTTTAGTGTTATTACATTTATGTACTACATTTCCTAAATAAAACATATAATAATAGTTATGGTGTAGGGAAACTGATAGGAATCTCAATAATTGAAACAATTTAGGACATTTAAACAAATGTTCTCATTGTGAACTTCAATAATCAAACAAATAACTTTGTCCCAATATAGTTGGCCTACAAGGTGTTGGCCATCTACTAAGTGGATCTTTAGTCTATGATTGTAGTTCATCATTAATCTTCGTTAGCAAGGTGTTTTGAAACTTTTGTACACCATAAGGTTATCATAAATTCTTCAACAAGAATTAATATTTTTTCCAGGATTAGTTCCTTAACATTTGATGCATCTTTTGTTGTTGTAGGGTTTTTAGAGGCATTATTGTTGAACATCTTAGTGTTAATGGCAATGTGCACAAGTGTTTTTATAGTCAATAGATCAAGGGATTATTTATTGGTGCTTTAACCAAGGTGTAATTTAATAGTTTTCCCAAGGATAGAGGTTGTTGGCACCTCATTTAATGTAGCTTGATTTGTCTAGCCCAAGGTACTTAATAACTATTATTCATTCGTTTAATATTGTTGGCATTCTCTATACATATGTTAATCAATGTGTTATTTCCGTGCAAGTGTGATGCAATTGGAATTTTTCATTATGTTTAAAGCTATTCAACTCAATGATTTTATCATGTTGATCGCATTCCAATCACTCAAACCTTGGAGGGTTCGAAGGTTGAAAACTTGGAATACATGTTGCAAATATTATCAAGAATTAAAGGTGCTTCTTCAAAGTTTCAATGACATGAGAACAAATGAGGCATGGATACATACAATTACATGTGTTCTTATATTGACATTTGCATTTCAAATGTAAATGTCCGGTATTTTTCTAGTTGTCATGCACAACATTGGACTTTTAGTGGCCTTCCATATCTATAGACGTCCATTTTGTGTGAGGAAGAACCAAATGCACAATGGCATCATTAATGATGTACTATGGGTGAGTGTGTTTGTTGTGGTGTGAAATCACTTCGGTTGTGCTCATGGGAACTTTCTTCAAATGATTTCATCAAGTGGCGAAGCATAGATTATGAGATTGTGGGTCAAATAGAAGAGGGGAAAGAAAAAAAAAAATCAAAGACTAAATACAATGAGACACCACCTAGGGAATTCATAGCTTACTTGAAACCATGATTGGAACAACTTTTTAGCCATGTGGCAAGATGTATAGTTGAAAGAACTAATGGAGACCTTGCTTGAAAGGTGCATTATTTCATGTGTTGACTCAAGTCCAAGAGTTGTACAATGAGGGTGCATAATGAAATTCAAAACATGCATTGGCACAAGTTTCAAGTAACCATTTTGGTTCAAATTTGTTGCATGAAGTTAGTTATGGGTCATGCTTCAAAAGATGGGTTTGGAATGTTGAAAGAGGTCCACTACTATGTGTCAAATGACAATGCATGATGCCTTAATTATTTGTACAACATGTTTTCATGCTATATTAGTACCATTTGAAATAATAAGGTTGTTTCCCAAAAATGCATTATGTTTGGAATGATGGGTACAATGGCCAATTTAAGTTAGCAAAAGCTTAATACTTTGTTTTTGGTACCTTTTTTTGACAGCGTCTACAAAATTACCAACATGTTGTGAGATGATTTGGAATTTTTTTGCAACTAGCCATGGTAAAGGGAAAATTGATGGAACTACAGCTTTATTGAAAAGGGAAGTGAAAAAGGAGCAAATCAAACCTCAAGGGCAAAAGCTATAGAATGCAAAAATAATAATTTGGAAGTTTTTGACAATTGAAAGGAACAAATACCATGTTGCTCATCCAAATGCATGGAGACATGTTAACAAGTTCTTTCGGAATGTGAAGGTTGGTTAGGTGGGAAAATATAAATGATATGATTATGAAACTATTCGTGGTAGTTATAACATGCATCAAATAAACTTTACATTTTTCACAAGGACCCAACCTTTATTCAATTTCGTAACATTTCATCTTTTTGTGTTGTTTGTATTGATAGGAGTCTTGATGAAAGTTGTGAGAATGAACCCCACGTTCATCCATGGTCATTGAGAAGGTTGAAACCTTCCAATGTTGATGTTTGACCTAGATGAAGAGATAGAATGAGGTCTCAATGGTGAGTGGATAGTTGATGTACTATGTGTCAAGGATAATATAATGTTGTTATCATTGTTGATAGAGATAATGATGGACAATTTTGGTTCCTATTATGGATAAGATTGTACATAGGTTGTAGGAGTCCTTCAAAAATTTATGGGGTAATTCATGAATATGTCAAATGGGATTATGTGCCGAAGGAAAATTGGTATGGGGTGAAAGCATATTACAAGGGAGGCTAACTTGGGTAGTTTCTTAACATGTGCATAAAATATATATTTGAAAAATGTGTTGCATTTCATTTTGGGTTTCATTTTTGTAGTGAAAGCACACTAAAGTGGCTAAATTTCAATGGATTAAAGTCCCTTTTCAAAGTCATTTTGTAGTGTAGTTGAAAAATGGCTTAAATTAAATGAATATTTAGATTATATTGAAAGTAACATTTTTTTCCATTTCCAATTTCAAGTCGTGATGTTATAAGACATTCATTTAATAGATATTTAATTTCTTAAACATAATTCATCTAATATCCCAATGTTTCAAACACATAAGACTAACACATATAAGATAAAGTCCATATCCATGAGTTTTGTAAGGTGTGACAAAATTTGTTGCAAATATTCAAATGTCCATTACTAATTTTGATTTTGATGTGTTTTTTTGCATTTAAAAAAATTCAGCTCTATTAAAATTACATACGTGAGTCCCTGTTTTGATATTTCAATGAAAATATTAATGTTTTATATTCAAGTTTTAAAGAGATGCAGGAAAAAATTATAAGTTTGAAACCTAAAAAAGGATTACATAACATGTTTTCACCTTTTGGTGTTTGGGCTAGATATTTTGATTTTCACAAAATTAATGTTAATTAATATTATTTGGAAAATAAATAAACTCAAAAGATTAAATTCAAGGAATAATGAATATATTTATGGTATATGTAATATAATAAAACCTTTTTTTGTGTGGATAACACTAAGTTTTGGTTTGAATTAGTCAATCAAAAAATGTTTAAAATGAAATTTAAAAATGGCCCATTTCACATATCTTGTCATCTTCCATTTGAAAGTGATTATTTGTCAAAATGTTAATTTACTACATACTTATGGTCATCACCTTGAAAAACACTCATTTGTGATATGATAATTATCAAACTTTTCACATTGCTCACAAACTTATTTGAGTAAAACCAAGCAAATAGGAACCAATTTTTTCATAACCAGTCCTTTGTTTTAATGTTCATAAGTTTGATAAACAAAATTAATGTTGAAAGTATATGTCGTATTTTTATGAAGACATTTTTAATATATTAATCTAGTATCTAAATAAGTTTGAAAGTAATTCAATAAATATAGAATACCTTTCAACACATTTTAAAACCTGTAATTAATGTTTTTCAATTGAATGAAATAGTGTAAAAGCATTGTTGTTTAACACTATCTCAAAACTTTTCATCCAATCTTGTGTTGCCACATCATCTTTCTAGGATAGTTGTGATGACTTAAGAGGTTGTTGTTAGCTCCTCTTTGTTCGTTTTTTCCCATTCCAACTATATGGAATAACAATGTTTAATAAATGTTATAAATTTCATAAAGATTAAAAATCATTTCAATCATTTCATAAATTATTTGCAAATTTTAATACATTATGACGTATATATTTTCAGCACAAATATATTGTAACATCACATCATATGAAATAAAAAAGTGTAGTTTCTTTAACATTTGACTTCTTTGGGTTTTGACTTATCATAATATGCTAAAACATTCTAGAAATCTTTCATAATAATGACATGGTTGAAGTTCAAACATGGGACCCCTGAAAAAAATACAATGTGACAATAATCCGGTTTTAAGGTTCACTCATTCATTTGAAATGGATTAGGTTGTAGTTTGATTTCAATCATTTTATAGTTTTATAATATTTTCCATATTTTGTATAGTTGATCATTGCCTACTTTAGCATAAGTTGTACAAAAGTTAATCTATACATGGTGAAACATTTGGTTTTTAATTTGAAAGTGTGATTCTGTTTCTCATATTGAACTAGTGATTTACATATGGTGCACACTGCAAATGCATCACGGGATGGTGAAGCCACTCATACACATTTGGGATAAAGAAGCTACAAGAAAATTGGCCCAAAATGAGAAGCAAAGGAGGTGTAGACAATGACAAAGAAAGGTTGTGCATAATGCTCTTGCTATTGTTGTTGAATATGTCCAATAAAACAATAATGTTAACCTAGAGAGGTTAGATACAAGATGTGCAAAAAAAATTGCAATGGAATGGTTCCATCAAACTTCACATAGAGGTTTGGAATTCCAATGAATTCTGCTTCCAAAGATTTTAAAGAACCTTATTTGGCGAGGCATATTACTAGATTTTTCTGAGTTGGAAAATATAATGCATAAAGCATGATCAACAATGTATCAAAAGGATGGCAACATATTAAAGGTTGTCATTCAAAAGATGACGAACGTGCTCAAAATGTTGTCATTCCAATGGTGGTCGTTGATTCCATTCAAAACATAGAACAAACTAGTTTATTGATAAGGATTCATTGCAGAAACTTCAAATGGGGGATGGAAAGGAGATTATGTCCCGAGTTTCACTTTGGGCTTTTAGTGATAGAGCTAAAAGGCTTTTTATCTTATAGAGGAGACTACAACATGACATGGTAGTCATGGGATTTCATCGCCCCCAACTTGCCTTTCACCATGTAATTCTTGAAGCTTGATGCAAACCTTGTTGGTAACTAGATATTTGCCACATCCTCAAAGAATAGGGATCACTCTCCTTTGGGCATCACCCATCATCCTTTTGGGATGACAACTTTTACACTTTGTGACAAATGAGCCCTCAACCATGAAGGTTGTTGAATGCCTAAAGCTTGCAAATCTTGCCACACTTTTCTCCCATCCTTTTCACCCATAATTGATTACATTGACTGCTAGGTTTTTTTTGTAGTGTATGCATCAAAATTATCTTGGATTTTTAGATTTTACATACATTCCAAGGAACAATCAAGTTAGATCAAGGTACAAAATGGAATTACAGTTGAAGGCCCCTAATCTTTATAAAATACCTTCGATCTAGTAGGTTGACAATCAACCCTTAAAGCTTATCCAATAGGACTCGAACCATGTGACAATTGCCACTTGAATTCAATCAATGAACCAAGATTATTCCCCACCACCAATCTTCTACTACCTTTTGGGCATCCAAATCTAGCATCAATAGAAAATCCTAGCAAAATTTTCAATGCATAAAAGAGGTTCCATAGAATTGGTGTTGGCTTGAATTTGATGTATTGTTTCCATTTTGCCACCCAAAGAATTGACATGTTGAAAAATACCCAAAAGCATGGGAAGCCAGTCCAATTTGGTTCCAACCTTCAATTTTCCCTTCCAAACCCAAAAATGTAAAGGAATAGCTAGCCATGTGCCTACAAATAATATGACCCAAAACCTTCCCCAAAGTGGTGTAGTGGGAAGTGTAGAGTGTACATTTAATGGACCATGGTTGAAAATGGATGTAATATTCTAGATCTAAGATAGACTTGGAAAAAATATAATGAAACCATGGACACCCCCCCCACACCACCCCCATTCCATCATGAACATAAGCCATGAACTAATAGAGAAAGTTGATAGAAGAGAATGTTCAGCTCAATATTTCACCTTCCCCACTTTGGTGACTCTAGGTTCCAGCTTTGGAATTAGAAACCCCCAATTACATAGTGCATCTAATAAAGGTAGGCTTCTTATAATGCATACTCTTTTGGTAATTTGGCCATCTAAATGCACCATAAAAAATCAAGCTTGTGAACCCCTAAAAGTGCAAAGTTAACATAACAACATACATTTCAAACTCTACACTCTTCAAACCTTGCCATTTTAAACATAGTTTGGCCCCAAACAATATAACATGAATAATAGATCAATGAAACTACCTTACAATAAGGCAAGTTCCATAGAAAAGGTTTGCAATTGACCCTAGTTTTTAGGGTGGGGTTTACATCACTCATTGGCCACTTATTGCCCATCTATTAACCATGTTAGCATATTGTAGCATTTCACACCTTGAAATTACATTTGGGGTTGACCTATGTTCAACCTTACCTTCGAAGCTATTAACTCTTGTCCTCATGGGGTGATTTGGTTTCAACCACCTCCAATGCCCAAAATAGATCAATTTCCCCAAGCATTTTTAATATCAAGAATTTGTGTTAGGCCCACATGTTGGGCAGCCTTTGTACCCTTTTGTTATTTTCCTTGAGAATAAGCCATATGCAGGTAAATTATGTATTGCCCAAATTAATATAATGTGTAAAGTAAACCTTCTTCTCCCACTAGCTTGACAAATATCCCATGTGTCCACCCCTTTCCATAATTACCACAACTCTTCAACCAATGGAGCTAGGTAGACATCTACATTGTTGTTTTTGATGGATTCTTTGCTTGGAATCAACAAGACTAGCATAAGAAAGAACATCTTTGTGGTGAGCCATGGAAGTAAGTTGTAGTGGAGCATAAATATTGGCCATGTAGACTAGTTGTTGGATTGGTTGTTAAAAGGATTTACCCCATCTAGCTCAATCACTAATCTCAAGTTTCAAGGGTCTATTGCAAATTCAAGCTAGGTTTCATCAATGTGGGCCCATGCGTTGGAATCATGTGCATGCCTAACCAACCCATCGTGACTTGTATTGACAACATGCCAGCTCATCAATTTTGAAAGATTTGGCACTCCAAACACTCTTTTCAACCTAGGGATAAAGGGGAAGTGCTTCAAAATCTTTTTTGTCATCTTGTTACGCCCAACCTTATACCTTGATTGACCACATATTAGGCAAACCTATGCGTCATTGAGGTCATTGCGAAATAAAACACAACCATTTTCACAAGCATGTATCATGGTGTACCCTAGACCAAGATTTTGAATCATTTTCTTGGCTTCATAATTTGACTTTGGCAGGTGGTTTGGTCAAGAAGAATGGAGTTGCAAAGCAAGGAAAACAACTCATCAACAACACCATTATTAACTCAATGATCATCAGTAGCATCAATGTGCCCATCATTCTGTTTAGATCATTCCTAATGTATAACAGTATTCTAGACTCTTTTGCTAACTTCAAGTATTGAAGCCCATCATCTCCAAACTTTGGCTAGGCTCCTATGTCTACCTTAGTAACATCCAGGCCAATGTCTTGCTCCATATGATTTTCCATACTGAATGGTTGATCCACATCTTCATTGTTGGTTTGCCTCATGGATTCATTACAAATTGCATCACATGCCCCCCAAGCATCACGAAGCGCCTTCCCCATCTAGATTCTTAGTTTGACCTCATCATTGTTGTGGTCTAGTGTTCATGGGCATGTTGGGTTCAAGGGGTGGGCTTGCATTAGGTTCATGCCCACTTGGAGGCCCTTCATCATCTAAAGAATCGAACAATGTGCTTTAAAAGAGAGGCATATGAAGTCAAATGGCTACGCAAAAATCTTAACCCAATGCTTTTAGTGGTAACCATACATTCCTACACCCTACCCATGTTTAGTTCTAACTTCAACATATTATCCATGTCTCTAAGTGTGCATAATGCAATACAATGCACATAATTCCAAAGGTCAATTAATATGCATGGGAAGGAAGCAGCTAATGTTGGAGGACCATAAAATTGACGAATGTCATGAGGATGTGATTATATTATTGCTCTTCAATTCATAGTAAAATTGTGTAATCTTTTTTTTTTTTTTGTATGCTAATGTCAAGCACTAACATACAATCAAGCTTTACAATAACAACAACGAAAACAATAACAATTATATTCAAGGATTGATTTTAGCTATAAGGGCTTTGGCTATAGGGGTCAGGTGGAGCTTAGTGTCCATAGACTAATTAGCCAGCAAGCACAAATAACTGCTTTTCAACTTGCTCTCCATGCAAGTGCCACAACTCTAAACATGTATGTAGCAACAACTACAACAATGTACTTGGCCTTGGAACAAGAACCACATGAAGCCCGACTACATCTATATCTAAGGGTCCCTTGAATGCTACCTATTATGTGATTTGGAGCCCATTCTCAATCAACATGTTGATAGAGCAACTTGACCCTAAACCCTAAACCCTAAGTTATGTAATTCGGTTCAAAACACATAGACTACAATTAAAGGCATGATAAAAATTGGGAGAAAGGGGACTTATAGAATGAATGTTGACATATCATAGGAATGGATCCTGGCCAAATTCCCACAAGTGCTTTTGGACCACCCTCTTTAAATACAACTTGCCTCCATGGTAAAAATTGCAATTACAGACCAATTTTGAAAGCCCTTTTGAGATGGCATAAATGTATGTAGTTTGAAATTTGGAGTTGTTTTTTTGAAGGACTAATGCCCTGATTAATGAATTGGTGCTAGCTTCTTGGACCCTTTCTTGAGATGTCAAAATTGGTAGGAAGATGAAAACTCCACCACAACTTTAGATATAATCAAGTGAGTATGTATTACACTAAGGTTTCCATTGGTGAAAGTAGGATTATATTCAAAAGCAAAAAGAAAGTTCCTTATTGCAAATTTCCAACTATTTGTTGCCTTTGATAACGGGCATCCAAGAAGCATGAGAATTGTGTGCATTCCATTTTTCCTTTGTCATTCTATATTTATTATGGTAGCTTGATGGAATTCCTAGTAATCATCCATCCTTGCACATTTTGCAAAACATGAAAAAGAAATATTTCACACTTATGTAATGCTATAGTGAATGGGATGGCAAGGATTTGATATCCTCTAAATGTGCAAGCCTAAAGAGGAAAATGCCAAAGCAACTACAATTTCTTTCAAGTTTTGTTACTTAAACACTTGAAACTCTCTGGAAACATTTTTTATTGTCAAACTTGATGAAGGATGTAGTATCAAGACTCTTGCATTAGGACCCTCCTTGGAAGTATATCCTACTAATAGGATCATTGAATCATTTGTATGGTTCGGTATTTAGTTGGTTGCACCATCTATCTTTTATTAAATTTGCAAACAATTTTGCTTATTGATTCATTGTGACTGTTGATGTTCATTTATCCACTTGCACCACACACATCCACAACATATGCAAGGAAATTAGAAACAAAGGTTTTGGTTTTTGGTTGGCATGTGGGTTGTTTCTTGAGCTCCTTCTTAATGTCAAGAACAAGGCTTATGCAAGGTTGTTTTTTTTATTATAACTAATCTTGTTTGTGTGCTGCCATGTACAAAAGTTGTAAGAAACACAATGGGTCCTATCTACTACCCAAAAAATAGCAAAGGTTCATCATTGCTTTCTTTTTGTTCCCCAATTATGTATTTTGTGTTGTATCCCAAGAATTTACCCTTTTTCAACATTCTAGTAATTGTTGTAAAGACAAAGTCAACAATAAAAGTTTTACAAAGCATAGCTTGTCAAAATATAACACTTGTAACTGCTCTTGTCTCATATGCATCACTTTTTGAAATATGCCAATGATAACATGAGACTAGTTTAACATTGAATGAAGAAAAATGGATTTAACATGCATTGGTCATTCTTTAGTTAAATCTAAGTGCTTTCAATGATGATATTGCTCACAATTATGGATAATTTCCAAAAGCTAACGATATCAGCTATTGTTAAGTTAACCATTGTGAAATCAATGTGTTGGGCTGACTTGTTTTCTACATACAATTATCATGGTATTAGGTTGATGGTTGAAAATGTTGTTGGATGATGGTCCTTTTGCTCAGTTAGCTTGCATGCTATAGTTTTAATGGCCATACTAGCTAATGCTCATTGGTAGCACATTATGAACACCAATGCATTCCATCTAGGTTTTGGTTTTCGTACAATTCACGAGACTAAACAATTGGCATTAATCCTAATGCATCCCTATTTTGCACCCTATCCTATGTCATTTCCATACCTGCACCCAAATGTTTCATAGAATTTTCAAGTTAGAGTTCAACCCCTATAGGTCTTTTTATTTCATGTTTTCCACCAGACCAAATGTTGAACATGTGAAATATCTTGCAAGCTAAATAAATTATTGGGTAATGTTATTAAACCATTGGATTAAACCTTGGTGACATGATACATGGCTCAAAAACTCCTACAAGGAAAGACTATAACCAAATTTGTAATTGATGACTTATTCCAAACAAAAAAAAAAAAACAAAATAAACCCCAAAGATATTGAAATCAGTCATCTGTTCAGTGATGAGATTAAAGGTGCCCACATACATCCATATCAATAATGTCTTAAAATTTGGGAGGAACTTTAATAGTAAAGCCATTTCTATCAAAACGATACCAAGATTTTGTATCCATAGTCAACTTCCTTATTTCACTAACAGAAGGGGTTTCCAAGGGCTTGACAACTATAACATTGGCAACCATCGATCATGATTATGATACCTTTGACTTTGAGGCTTCGCCATGGTTTCTAGAAACATCAAGAAGCATTATAAGGGCAATAAAACAATTGATAGGAAAATTCCTTATTGAAGAAGTTGAAGCATCACTAGCTACATCAAATACATGTCCATGGATATCAAATGTTTTTAGCTCTGATGAAAAGACTTTGTGATAAAATTTTAACACTCATTATCATCTCATGTGAATGGTGAGAACCAAAAACCCCTTTGATTAGCAAGTAGGACCCAAGAAAAACCATATTCCATTAACACCATGCAATGCATATGGCATTCTCATTTACAACCAATGCAATAGTGAAGAGACCTTTCACTACTACAAAAGTGAAGTGCAATTCATTAGTTTAAATAATTATGGGACCTTAAAAGTGAAATAAGTTCATTACATTTTAGTGATTTCACCTTGGTTAAAGTTATTTCAAAATTATCTCATTATGTAAACATCGTGTTTCATTACTAGTTGACATAATTCACTGTAGTAAATAAGTTTATTTATATTGTTTTAAATACTTTACATATGCTACTTTATGATATACTTTATATTATTTTAGGTTGCTTTAGTTATTCTAACTTATACCTCAAATTATGTTATTCTACCTTAAGGTACCTTAGCTAGCTTATTATAGGCTTTTAAGTTATTTAAAATTAAATTATTCAACTAACCTTAAATTATACCTTAGGTTTTTTTTTTAAAAAGTTAATATATGTTATTTCAAATTATATTTTAGGTTATTCAAGGTCATTTTACTTTATGTTATTATAAATTATTTTACCCTAAGTATAATAATTTAAAATAACCTGAAATAAAATATAATGACCTAAGGTAAAATAATTTAAAATAACCAATAATAACTTATGAAAAATAATTTAAAATAACCTACAATACAACAATTACTAATAACCTATGATAATATAGCCTAGAATATCCAACAATAATTTATAATACAATAATCACCAATAGTTGTAATATAACATAAAATAACCAACAATAACTTATAGAACAATAACCACCAATAAGCATTAATAAAATAATCATTAATAGCCACCAATATACATTAATAAAATAACCATTTATAGCCACCAATAACCATTGATAAATAACCATTAATAGCCACTAATAAAATAGTCACTAATAGTCATTAATAAAATAACCACTAATAGCCATTAATAAAATAGCCACTAATAGCCATTAATAAAATAACCACCAATAACCACTAATAAAATAGCCACCAATAGCCATTAATAAAATAACCACTAAAAGCCACCAATAAAATAACCATCAATAGCCTAAAATTGCCAATAATGGCATAAGGTGAAATAACCTTCAATAGCCAAAAGTAACCAATAATAATTTCACATAGTCAAAAATACCCTAAGATGAAATAGCTTAAAATAGCCAAAAATAATTTATAATAATTATAAGTAGCCTATAGTGAAATAATTTACAATAGCCAAAAATAACATAGAATAAGCAAATAACTTACAATAGTCGAAAATAGCCTCAGGTGAAAAAAATAAAAATAACCAAAAGTATCCTAAAGTGAAATAATAAAAAATAGCCAATTTTTTTGAAAATGGCCATAAATAGTTGTAAATAATGTAAGGTGAAATAATTTAGATTAATGAAAAATAGCCTTATAATAACTGAAAGTAGCCTAACATAGGTAGTATATTATGTTAACAAAAATTTCATATATTTATTAAACATTTTTTTTTTCAAAATAATGGTCATTGAAATGTTATTGAATGTTGATATTCAATTTATTTTTTGCTCAAATGATTTTACACTCTCAAATGGAAATAAATGTAATTATGTACATTATTGAATTTTTTAAAAATTATACTCGAATAATTTCATTTGGACAAAATTTCAATAAAATATGAATTTTCAAAGTTTATGTTTTTGTAATGTTTAAAATGAAGTATTTGGTAAATAAAATGTAATGTAACATATTATCATAACAAGTGGGGTGGTTTGATGGTAGGGGTGTTTGCCTCCATTCTAAAGGTCAATGATCAAACCTCACAAATGGTGTGTGCGTGGTCAACAATGGTAAGTTGACTGAATATTCTCCTATTTAGTTTCTTAAAGTAGGTGCTTAGGTTGATTATGTGGCCTATGTACCTAGGCTAGGTTTTTAACCTAGCTTGGATAGTGACACATGTCAATAATTTATAGGTTGAACTTCATGAGATTATCAATAATATTATATATTAAATAATTAAAATTTAATTGATTTCCATGTTGCCTCGTTAATTAATCAGTAAGTGAATGGTTTTGTAAATATGTATTTCATTTGAAAATAACATTGTTTCACTAAAAACTAAAGAACCAATTCACTGTCCATAGCAACCGATCCCCATTCACTAGGGGGTTTATTAATTTCACCATAATAAAAATGTCCAAATTCACTCAAAATTTAATGAAACCTAGAGTGAACTAAGACGCATCTTGGTGTAATGTTTATTGAGGACACAAGCCATTTGTATGTAGGTAGAAAAAAATAGAAAGCTCTCAAAACCTTCCATGAAACCATACATTTTAGCAACATCCGGTTAGACATGATAATCTTCTTGAACTCATTATTGATGTCCAACTTATGTGCATCAAACAATAGAATAACCATGTCACACTTGGTTGCAAACCTCTAAATTCACAATTCCTTTATGTGCGTTGCTTCTCACCAAATAGTACTTCAAATGTGTCAACAAAAGTAAGATGCTCCAAGAACTATGATGTGTGAATCCATTATGAAGACAAAAATATCAACTATTAGGAGAGGGGACCAAGGGGATCTAAACTTTTCATTTTCCAAGGTAGCTTATGCCCAAAAGGTGTTTGGCGAAAGTCATTTTCAATCTGCACAGACCATAAAAATGTAATAAGTCTTTGAATGTTACCAACTCGATTTGCAAAAGGCTTACACCACCATTAGCAACAAGTACAACCATCATGATTAGGCAGAAAGGTAGTAGCCGTAGACCAACATTGTCAAGGCAAAGTCATGAAAACAATATGCAATCTCTAAGGGCTTCAACTTCTCAAAGCATAGTTTCTTTAGTCCATCAACTATGGATGTGAGTAATGTTGCTAAAAAAACCTACAACCAAATTGCAATATTTGAATTAGCAAATAATAGTTGCACATCCAACCCTTCCCATAAAGACTTCGAAAAGTAGTCAAATTCATATGTGATGTGGCAAATGTTGAACGAGCTCCAATATGTGCTGATGTTAAAAGCGTGCAATTTTGCACAAAACACTTCCATGTTTAATGTAGTACTATTTTGAATGCCATTGGAAGATCAACTACTAAACACAACATGTCCCACACTAATGCAAAAGTGCATTAAAAAAAAGGTAACTTGGTAGTTGAAAAGCTTCAAGGTGCATGATAAAAAACAAATCCCAAAACATACAAATTATATATTAAATCCGCATGGAGTGCATGCATCTCAATTACAAAAGGAAGAAAGGTGCTTGTTTCCAATTCCCATCTGATAATCATTATCAAGGGCTAGGTTTGGGTCCCTATTTTTGACTAACTAGTCCCATGGATAAGAATTTTCAGTACAAAAAAATGTATCCTTGTACACCAAGTGATTTCACTGGATTTTGAGTGAATTCACTGGTTATAATGAACGGGGACTAATGAAAAAGTAGTGAATTCATTGGTCTAGTGAATGGGGACTATGAACTGCACCCACATTTTGTACCTTCATTGACATGACCATGTCTTCATTCAACCCTCTATGGGTCTATGACAATTTCCTTTCCCAACTCCATCTTCTCAAGTTCTATATCTTCAAGAAGGCTCCTATTCACAAATATCCTAGTCTTGAGTTCCCCTATTTCTTTATTTGCCATGATCAACTGATGGCATAAGTTTTTGTTCTTGAATTCTAGAGTGCTAATGATTGGGGACAGGCAACTTGTTGAAAATATAATAGCATCCTTAGAATCTGCCAAGTTGTTATTCATGAGTTGTAGTTAGGCAATGATTGAACTAAGTTCAATTTGTAAAACCTTATTGCCTAAACAAAACTTGTCCAATGTGAGGCATAAGTTTCTAGTGAAAGTTTTAAAGTTGCCAAATTGTTAATTATTTTTTTGGAGTTGTAGAATCGTCAATTGAAATTGGTTGTGGGGAGGTTCATCACGTTGTTTAATGTCCACTATCAAAAGGCATTTAGTGGCAATGAAATAAAATTGGTCGCCATCATTTAGATCTATAGAATCAACATTTTTCAACTGATAGAGTTCATTAACATGGGTAGTTTATGAAACAAAAGCAAAAGGTGAAAACCCAAATCAATTGCCATTAAACTCTCCTACTAAACATGGGAGAAAAAACATATATCCTCCCTAAAACACTAAAACCTTCAACTTAGTTTCTCACATGCGTGTGCACACACCTGGGTCACAAAGAAAAACATAGATTGAGAGACAACAAAGTACATTGGATTTAGGCCATGACACTTTAAACGAATTTCACCTTCTTGAACTTGAACAAGTACTTGACATCTACTGCAAAGGCTCTATGCCTTTTCCAAATCTGGAAAATTATCATGCCCAAGCCATGTTTCCTTTTCCAATAACTTGCAAAAAACCCAACAATAGGAAGAAATGAACAATGATTAGAAGAGGCAATTGAGCTTTAGGCTTATCTCTACCTCCATGCTGATATTTCATGCACTTGAAGAATAGTAGCCACTAAGCTTTAGAAATTCTATAACATTCATATTACCATTAAAGAATGTTCATCATTTCATAACAAACTTCCATCACTTAGTTAGAAAAAAGGAACACTAGAAACGAGCCAAAAAGTGGCTACAACACAACTTGGGGGCCTATCCACTAGCAAGCAAGTTGTCGAATTGCACCAAAATTGTCTTTCAAAGTTTAATAACAATGGTGCGCCAAAGGTCCCCAAATCAAGTCTCCAAAAGCCAATAGCAACAATGCCTTCCATGGCAATAATGAATTTGGTATGAACTTTGAAAATTGAAAGCTATAGAACTTTCTCTTGATCCTCCTCCATGAAGCAAAGAAAAACAAAAACAATGCACTCATAAGTGGTGATATTATATCCTACCATTAAAATTTGAAAAAGAGGCGACATGTGTCATCCATCAACCTTAAACCTTAAACCTCAAGTCATGCAATAATTTACATGACTATAATCGCAAAAGTATTTGTGACTAAGATATTTATATGACTACATGACTGAATTTGGACCATAGTTGCTAAATGGTAGTCATAAATTTCATTTTTTTAGTAATGATACTTGTGCATCGATTCAATTTTGAAGTTCTTCATGCAAAGACGAATCCAACTCACCAAGTCTACTAAAAAACACATACTTGAATCCTATTTCCCCATTTGCTTTTTGCTACAAGTAGTGACTATCAAAGCAAACTTTATCTAACTCCTAGTATGTACTATTTTCTCATCAACAAAGCGCCCACTTTTCTTAGCGTCCTTGGATTTAACCTGGTTCGATTGTTCATTCGCCTTTCCTTTGGTGTTAGTGTTGGCATCCAACTGTTTAGGCAAGGAAGAATTTGAACCCATATTCTTCTTCATTGATCCAACATTAGGATCTAAACCTTTTTTTGAGTTGGTGAACGTTGGTTGCTTAGAAGAGCCTTTTGTTTCTCAAATGAATACTTCAATTGTTGTCCCAAAGCCTCATTCTGCACATTGCCTTCATTAATAGTTTTGTTTTATACCATGGCATTTGTACATAGATTGTCTTCCATATCCTCATTGGCAACTTCTACTTGATTCGCATGGTCAATGTTGCAAGGCATTGCAGAATTTGAAGGCATTAATAATGATTCTGAAATCCAAACATTAAAATTTAGAATGTTGGACACGAGAAGGCAATTGAACAAATGAAGCCTAGGAACTTGCACATTTAATAATCTAAACCCACTTGTGGACACTGGAACTGTTGGATTAAAAACTATACCTTCTAAATAATTAGACTATGGCCCCACATGCACTTCATTGTTGGGGTGTGGAGCAATTGGGCAAAGTCTTTTTTAGGTTCCATTTGAGTTTCACTTGTGCTAGGTATTGTAGTTACAAGTACTCCAACCTTACTTGGATTGTTATAAATGAATTGGGTTGAATTTGGGGGCCAATCTATACATCAAATTTACATTATGTCAGTTATGAAGTTGCAACACCTTGAACCAATTATGGAGATTGACATCAAACATTGCAAGTTGAACATTATAGCTAATAAAAATAAAAGTGAAAAAACATGATGTATAAGGATATAGTTAAATTACTAGGAGTTGTGACATCACATCCATTTTGAAAAAATATATTATCACTTGTACAACTTTGTTCAAGTGGCATACATGAAGGAGGTGCACATAGATTGTTTTGAAAGTGTGACTTCATAAGGGAGTTAACTTCATCATGGCATTTTGGAGAAGAAGGAGGCGTGTAATGACCGGGGGACCATTGCATGATTGTAGTCCCAAATGGCTACTATTGTGTGCTTCAAGACTTGAATACGTCTTCTTTGGGTGGATGGAATTTGTAGTGGAACGCAATTTGGTTCCTTTTGGTTTTGACAAGCCACATATTTAAAAGAAGAAAAATGACAATAAATTAATGCTTCAAATGAAAAGGAACAAAAATAATAAAAATGAACTACATAATTAAAGTCTCAAAGAATATATTCAATCCTTGATTCCAATGTTAAATTTAAGTGTTAAGTGTGCATTCAATCATTCCCTTGAAAGACTCAATCCTCAAATTCAAGAGTGTTAAGGACATGCACAATCATCCCCAAAGGACTCAACCTTCAAAACCAAGAGTGTTAAACACATGCATTCCTTCACAAAAAACTTAGTTTTCAAATTCAGGAGTGTTAAACACACACATAATCATCCCCAAAGGACTCAACCCTTAAAGCTAGGAGTGTAAAACACATGCATTCCTTCCCAAAGAATTCAATCTTCAAATTCAAGAGTGCTAAACACATGCATAGTCATCCCCAAAAGACTCAACCCTCAAAGCCAAAAGTATTAAGCACACACATTCCTTGCCAAAGGACTGAACCTTCAACTCCAAGAATGTCAAACACATGCACTATTTCCCAAAGGATTCAACCTTCAAATCTAGTTGTGCTAATCACATTAAGTTATTCTCAAAGGACATAATCTTCAAATGTTGTTCAATGTTAAACACATTTAATCATACCCAAAGGACTCAAATGTTTTTCACAAGTGCTAAACACTAAATTTTCATTTCACAAACTATTGGCCCAACCATCATATGCTAAGGTAATTACATAAACACATGAACTCCTTGCAAATGAAAATAAGTCCTCACTTGAAGCAGGATGTTGCAATAGCATCCTAGCTACATGAAGCATTAAATCATATATATATATGTGTTAACTCAAGAATAGAAAACAATGTCAGTTTAGTAAAAATTTGAAACTATATTTGTTTTTTGGAATCTAAAGTGATTACATTCCTTATGAAGCAATAGCCAACTCCTTGAAGGTTGGAATTGTCAAAATACCAAACATGATGCAATTCTTAAAGACTATGCATGCAACAACTTTACATAAATGCATCATGACCAACCTAAACATGCAAACTGTATTTCAACTTGAACAAATCTGCAACAACTCCAAAATCTTACAAGATCACACCAAAGACGCCAACATAAAGAACAAACCTACAATTTGCATAAAATCCTTAAAGACCACATTTGAGAGGCCATGGAACTCACTAGGAATTGAGGATAATCCAACCTCCAAGGTCAATGCATTCTTTAGTTCCTCCCTTTGCTCATCCAAACATATTATAGTTACAAGTGCTTGGGTTCCTTTGTCTTGTTCATGAAATCCAAAACTGGTCCACCAATTAGGGTGAAGCACCCCACATACCATGCATTTATTATTGTTCTTTAACATCTCACCTAAACAAAATGGGTGGCACATGTGCTTACATGAAGTCACTACTATATCATAGCAATCACATACCCGCTTTTACAAAACTTGCATGGCTTCATGTGTATGGCATGTGTTGAATTTGCATCCCCAAAAGATGGGTGTAACATTGTCTTTGGCCAAAATGAACACCCTCCACCTCTTTCCATGCTTCCTAGTTGTTGTCCAGTTGCATGTTGTAGCTTCCCCAAATATGTTAACTCCCTTCTCATCATACAAATATTAGATTCAATTCTCCAATGATTTAACCCTACATCTTGAAATGTATCTTTTCCCTTCATTGCACTAGCCACTTTGTATTCTAGTTTGGATTTTTGGGTATCGAACACTTTTTTTGCACATTGTTGTTAAGAAAGAAGCACCTCCAACTTTGCTACTCCTTGTTGAATAACTCCATGAACAATCTAAAACATGTGGACATGTACAATTTGAATTGAGTGTCTATGGATGAAATCATTGTGCCCAAAACTTGGAATTGAAATGAATACTTGCATTAGAAACTCACCAGTCCTACTCTAATTTGCCCTAACCCTAATCATCAATAATGCACAAAATTGTCAAAGATGCATGAAATTGTTGGGAATGGATGAAATTATGAATGCCCTAATCAAAATCAACATCATGATTTCACAATGCAAAAAGAAATAGAAAGACACCCAAAACTTGTTATTTGAAGGACTCCACCCTTTCTATGAGCCCTTTCAACCTTGATTGAGCATCATCAAAACCTTCTTGGGCTTCAACTACAAGAGCCTTATGGTCTATCCATGTTGTAATGTAACCCAATTAACTTCTTTAAAAACATTTTCACCTCACCTTCCAAGATTTTAACTTTTCACTCCAAACTTTTAAATAATTCAGCCAATAAAGAATGCACATCATGCACCCTAGCTATTTCCTTTGTTGGGACACTGTATGGACAAGTCTTCTTGGCCATAGTCCCCACTGTACCTAAGGAACTCTTGCACATACTATCACCTTCAATCTTACAAGACATCTCCCTACCACTTTTTTTCTAGATTTGAGGATTTCATCTTTTCCATTGCAATCTGACATGCCTTCTTTTAACGATTAAAGCAACTGCTTTTGCCCAATTGACATCTATTGATTTATGTTGAGCTATGTAGTCCTTCACCACCATGACATGATCTCATTGTTAACAACAGTGGAAGTGCCATAAATTTGGCTACATAAACAAAGATCTTTCTTCGTGTCTTGATGCAATTTTGTGTTGGTGGTTTTGTATTTGGAGACTTTTCCAAAAACCTCTTCTATGTCTGCTTCACATGTGTGTTCTATAATGAGCTTGGTTTTGGGATTGAGCCCTATACCATTCAAACCCCTAATTTTCACCCAAAAAAATTATCTTTGAACATTGCATACGACATTTTTTGACCCTGACAACTTACAAACAATCAACATGATGGTCTAGCAAATGTAACACATCTATAACAAACATGCATAATACACACATACCTAAATAAAACACAAATAAAAGTTGATGCTTAAGCCAATTGTTTGACAAGAGAAGGCCAATGGTGGATTCTAAGGTGCATTGATAGAAGAAACAAAAACAAAAAGGTTGATAAACACAAACCAAAAAAAATCATGGAAGTTTTGTGAGGATGATGAGAAAATGGAAAGATAAAAGCGTGGTGAGCAAGAGTGAAGGCGATAACCCACGCGTTGTCTTGTGGGTGACAATGACCAACATGATTCAAAATGGCAAGATGTGGAAATGCTTCTATTTTAAAAATTTGACTGAACCTTACCATTAATTGAACCCTATTACTGACTTAGTCCTGACATGAACAATGAATAACATTTAATGGTTAACCTTGTGGGGCGAAAAATTCAAAAAAGTCCTTAGGACTATCCTTATAAGCAAATGTTTGTGGCTCCTTTTATCATGTTTGGACCTTAAGGTAAAATTTCAAGGATCTAAAGCCATATTAGAAGTTTTCATTCAACTATTTATTTACAATGCACATAATATTGGAAGTGGTAATGGGCAAGGGGTTTGCCATTGGTGGGATTCCAAATGTAGCCATTCATGTTGTCTTGTGATCAATTGCAAATGAAGTTGGTTTAGGAACAATTGAATATCCTTCCATTTACCATAATTTTGACATCCAAATCGTGCATTGACATTGTTGTCACTAGGATAAGATATGCACCTTTATATACATAATCATTGCTAATCCCACCCATGTAGACATTTTATTTTGAACAATTTTTACATGTGATTTTGCAAATTCAAAAATAGTGCAAATGAAATAACAAAACTATTGAGACATAAAGGTTATTAATTTGTTCCACCACCTAACCATTGATTTTTATTGTTTTTTGCACAAACAAACTCACAAATGTTTGTGCCAATCACGTAGGGCATGAAAGGCTTGTAAGGTCCCCTTTTCCATCCTAACCACTTTCCTTACATCATAAACTTGCCCCCTCCATGTATTTCTGCTTTTACAACACTTTAACAATGTGTTCAAAGTTGTGTTAATGAAGTGTTGATCAATCATTGACATAATGTTGTAATGGCATCGTAATACACTAATCAATCATCACAATGTGTTACATTAATGTCATCATAACATCATATCAATAATTTTATCAACACTTTGTTAACACTTAACCTTGAACACATTATTAAAGTGTTGTAAAATCATAGATACATGAAGGGGGCAAGTTTGTGATGTAGAACAATGTGTGTTAATTACATTTCAAAGGATGAAAGTTAAGTATTACCAATGGGTTGTACCTCTTGACTTCACTTGGTGGTAGACTCTTCACCCATTACCACTTAACATACTATACCCATTACTATATTTAATAGATCTTTGTTGAAATAATGAATGTTTTTGAAAGAAAAAGGCTATGACAACCCCAAACTTAATATTCTATAGTTTCAACAATAATTAATAACTACACTAAATATACTATTTGTTAATGATGTGATTGAAATATCTCAATGGTTATGAATATTGTTTATGTGGGAAAGGTCTTGAGTTCAATTTTTATTGAAACTTTGATAATGTAAAGCTAAGATTTTTCTTTCTTTTGCTAGCTTTCTTGAAAATTAATTAATGTTGAACATGTGTCCTAAATACAATATTTCAAATGTTGTAGGTAGTTGAAGGATGATTTTTAGTTTATCAATTTCAAAGTTAGTAATTTAACATGGACATGTCCTTCCGTTGATTTTGTCCCCCCACTTCCTAACATCCTTTCACCTTTTTGTTAATTTGGCATCTTGGAAGTCATCATTGCTTCTGACTTGGTCACTATGATCAACAATAGATTACACATGCCCACCAAACTTCATGTTTATTGTGTAATGAGAAATATGATCATTGAAAATAGTGCGATATTCACAATCATTTCCCTCCCCAACCAAGCATTGTAAGTGCATCTCCACCCACACATCCAATGTGACCTAATATTATCATAGAATATTAATTATCATACTTTGCTATTGTTTCAATACCCAAGTGTTGAAATGACTATTTCTAGGGTGTCAAGGCCTTTTGACACTTTATTTTTTGTATTCCATGTTCAACTACACATGACATAAGGATTAAAATATTTTTTAGAAATAAAATAAAATGAGATTTAACATGCAAAACACAACAATCATGAAAAAACAATTGAGTAGAAGGAGTGTATAGTTTTTAACAATTTCAATGTAGGTAATAAATTATTGCCAAATGTTTCCTTTTCAATACATTTGACACATGTGAAGATATTAACGAGGGGGTTCAAATTCTTTAAGGTGTACCAACATCTTCTCACAACATCACCCTTTTGTATGTTGCTTTGCCTAGTCCTATTTGACCATGACTAGAAGAAAAATTGTCTTTTGCAACTGAAAATAGTTGCATGCAACATTTTTTAGTTGCATGTGACATGTGTAGTTGTATAAAACAAGTTACAAAAGATAGTATTTTTATTAGTGATGTCAAGACACAGATTAATGGATGATATTGATGGATTATAAAATTATAATGGTCTAAAATATAATATTTATAAAATATTTGACACTTATTAACATTGATGGGGATCAAAATATAAGGGAAAAAAACATTAAAGATTAAGTCCATTTCATTTTGAGTGGTACACATTAAAAGATTTTCATCTGAGGATCAAAAAGATTTGGAGGATTTATTTGATGATGTTGAGATTATGGGAATGATGACCAAGTGTTTTAGTGAAGGAGTTTAATGAGTAGATGGATAACATTATGTATTTATTGTTCATATTTCTCAAGTATAACCTTTTAAAAGGTTATATTTTATTTTCAACTTTATATATATTTAATTGAAGTATAACTTATTGATTTTTTAAGAATGTTTTCATTATTGAAAAAAATTAATGTAAAATTATTCTAAAAATTTAGACATATCAAGAATCTTTTTCATAAATCTCAACAAGGAAAATTTGGATTAATCTATTGAATTTGACATCAACATAGGGTATTTCACTAGTCCCAAAAAAAATAGGAAAAATTGGATAATATAAAATGAAAGACCATTTAAATGCCACCCCTTGAATCAACTATTATGACTAACTAATAAAAATAAAAATCATTTTCTTGTATGGACCCCTTTGATAATCAAGGTATCCTTTGCATATTTACATGTCCAAAGTCCAAACTTAGTTTCATGTTATTAAATGGTTGAACTTCGTTCAAAATAATGCATACAAGTTGTCATATTTTTATTACTAGAAATTTTATATTCTACCCACCAAACTCCATGTTAATTTCACAATGAGAAATATGATTTGTGTGGATTGTAATATTTTTAGTTATTTCCCCTACCAAACTCTAAATTATTATACAATCCATATATTTGTCACTATTTTAGTTGTCTATTCAAAAATCTATTGTTAACAAAAAATGATAATCTTCACATTTTTATAACATATTATAAACATACTTCTATCATGTTCAAAGTGTTCAATTCATTTGATGGGTTGGTGGACAAATGAATAAAGAAACTCATAACCAATTCATTCCTATATGTGTTGTTTTTATCTTCTTTCAAATCCTTTTATTTCATTAGGCATTTTGTATCCATAATAAATTGCAAAGAAACTACCTAAAATGTTGCAATCTAATATTTAAAGAACTTGCAATTTTTCACATTTGGCAAGTTATGTAAACAAGTATGATTGTGGGTGAAAGCATGGTAAAGTGCACAACTAAAAGTACTTGCCAATCTACTTGTCAAGTGAACAAAAAGTAGGACCAAAACCCATCACAAAATTGTTATACATTCAATCTTTTTAGTCGAATGATAAATAACAAAATACTTCTTCATTATTATGCATTAATTTTTAAGTTTTACATTGTAAAAGTAAGTTTCAAGTAGATTTTTTTAAATGTAAGTAATTTCAAAAACCTACTTTCTTTAGTGTAATGTTTGATTCACGTATGTGTGAAATATATTATACTAAAGAGAAAATAGATTTTTTAAAAATGAGGCCCTTGAATATACAATGATTTTTATGTTATAACTTCATACATGTATATTTCATTAAAATTTCTAATGAAAAAGTAAGTTTGAACACCATATTGACCAATCAATTTCAAACTTACTTATTCCCTACTTTTATTATTCCAAAGTTTTTGAAATTTTGTAGTTAATTTACAATAAACCCAATTGAAGTCTCAATAGTTTCAGAATGAAATTTAAATAAAATTTGAATCTATTTTCTTATGTTTTTGCTAAAAAATGCCTTTTTTTAACTTGATGTTTTTTTTATCAACTTTTTCTATATACTTTACCATGCTTTCACCCTTATATATTCCTTATTAGCCACAACCATATGTTCTTTCAAATTAACATTGTTGACTATTTGAAATTATAAATTAGCAAAATAAACCAATTAACATGGTTTTACACCTCCCAACAAGTTGAAAACTACGCATCTTCAAATAAGAATTCTTCCATGAAATTCCTAAAAAATGAATTCATAGTTTGTGTCACAAAACATGTGGTGAACATTCCTCAAAATATGGGACCAAATGAATTTTACGTAATAAGTTCGGTTGTCTCAAGTTTTTGCAACAAGTTTGGTACATAAACAACCTTTGGAACCTACATATTGATGACAAGATGTAAAAGTGAACCATGACGCTTGTTGATTCCTTAAAGCCAATGATTTAGCTTGTTTCACTTGCGGTTAATAGGAATCTAATGGGGGAAATGGCCTAAGGTGGTTATTGAATAGTCCCATTATTTATTGAAAAGATTTGATAGTGATTGTTATGGTGACTTAAATTCTTGATGCTTAAAGTGTAAGGTAAGGCCCTAGGAATGGGGCAATCCCAAAACAAAGTTCAAAACAAAGCAGTTGAGTCCAACCTTTCATTTAGGGGAATGCCCCCAAAAATTGTGAACTTCACCCATGTCTTAGAAAATGCTATATGTATCTAAACATATGTGAATTATGAGGCACAAGAGAGAGGTTTGTTACACCTACTCCTTAAGAGTGGGAAGGATCTTATGCATAAGTTTTTTCAAACTGGGAACACTAGTAGATGTAAGATCCTTCCCACTTTCCAGGAAATAGGTGTAAAATCCCTCTTCTTTTCTAGGAGGGATGTTCATGGATATAGGGTACTTTCCAAATACACTAGTAAATTCTAGTGATGATGATAATTAGAATTAATTTATGTGAAACATGTATAAGGTTCATTGATGGTTGTCACCATGATAATTTTGAATGTCTTCCACTTGGCAATTATGAAAACATTTCAAAACCGTATAACTAATTCATTCCTTTCACCAACTCCATATGACAATTATGGCAATATTTGATAACTACCTATCTACTTCACGTCTTTCATCAACCCACCTACATGGATATGCAAAGATAAATTAACATTTACATTCTCATAATTGAATTTTCATAATTTGGTTGAATTTAACTCAACAAAATTATGAAAATAATTCAAATGAAACCAAGTTGAATTCAACTTGATCTCAATTGAATTCAAATTGGTTTGATATCATTGAATTTGATTCAATTCAACCAAATTCAATTCAATTGAAATTTTAATAAAAACATGAACCATGCTAATCCAAAGAAAAAATAAAATTGTGTTTAATTTAATTCACTTCAATTTAGAAATTTGAATTCAATTCAATTCAATAGAAACTCAATTGAATTTTATTTGAATTCAATTTAATTTTCTTAATTCAAATTCAATTGAGGTGCATTCAATTAAAGTTGCATGTAAAAATTTATTCAATATTAAATCATTCAAATGGACCTTATTTTTTACAAATCAACTCATCCATTTCATTAATTCATTTTCAATGGTAGTGTGCAATAGTGTGGAGCTCAAATTTGTCTCAGGGCTTTTTGAGTGTGTTCAGTTGTTGAAAAGCCACCATGATGGCACCAGTTTGTTTGTTCAAGTGGCCACTGAATCGAATCTAAAACCTAAGCACAATCAAGGCATCTAGAATGAAGTGGCTGTTGCAGGTCATATAAATTAAAGAGAATGAGTGACCATCATGCTCTGCATCATCATGTAAGCTGGGAGGTACCCTTCACCACCCTTAGCAAACTTTGCAAAAATGTTGTGCCAAAACCATTTTGATGAGCCAAACCAGTGTGTTTCGACTTTTTTTCATCCAATTTTAATTTGTATAGGGTCACATACTGAGCACTGATGGAGATGCTCCAAGAACTTTGTAGTAAGAAGTCATGGGGTCAGTATTCATGCGGCTATAGTGCATGCGGTACATATGCCTTGGTTTGTGTCCTGCATGAACCTTGACTCTATTTAGATGTGTTCAAATGGATGAGGGGTTAAATGAAACTCTGAGAAAAATGTCCTTCTCTCTGGCCTCCATGAACTTAGAATTAGTTCTGCTCATCACACACTCTACATGCCACTAACGGAGTAGATTGCACCCCTTCAACATCTCTATGTTTCCAAAATGTGCACACCATAAGGCTGCCCAATTTTTTTGTTCACCCAATAAGAATGACATCATATTCTAAGTGTCAAAATAATTGCCAGAGTGAACTGACAGCCATTAGCAGTGGTTTTTGGGTGGGGGTAAAAGGGGGTTTGAAGTTTTCCATTTTTCGGATTTGAAATTTGTGATTTTGACACATACAAATGATTTTTGGTGAAGAAAATGGCTCTAATTTTCAGATTTTGAGAAATAGAATAACAAGATTGCCAGATTTTTACAAGTTCCAGAGGTAGCCAAAATATTAAAATTATTATTTATTTATTTTTCATGTTTGGTCTATAGCCAAATTTGGCTAATCTTCTTGTGGATGATTGTCAAGTAATTTGAATTTGGTGTAAACATTTATAATAGTTAAGATCCAAGCTTAGGTTTTTGTTTACATAGCACAATCTTGAGTTGAGGGAGCGGAGTTGTCTAATTCAATATTTATTACATTTAACTAACATCAATTGTAATAATCTCAATTGTGATCACTAACCACTAATATTCATTGTGTAGGTGTGAATCCATCATGACAAAGGTAAGCCACATTACTTTTTGAAACTTTAACCCTAATCTAAGTCTGAACAAACACCAAAATTTGGTGTTAACTTGCTAATGTAGGTGTTAACAAAGGTTAGTGGTAACTTTAATATTTATTTTTTCCCTTTATGATGTTATCTAAATGCTAGTGTGTCTAACACTACAAGCCCTAACATCTATCTATGAAGGTAGATTGTTTCGTTTGTTTGACAGATTGAGGTCACTTCAACCACAAAACCTCTTGTTGTACTCTTGGTGCTATTGGAAAGTCTTTGACAATTAAGGATGCGATGAATCGGTTTCAAATGTTTCAACCTATGGTGGAGAAGTTATTAAATATTGAACAAAATTTCCATTGAAAACTTATTTAAATCAAAACTGAAAATTATATGAGAGTGCACTCTTGATAATGTTGGAGAGCCTTCAGTAAGTAGGATTTGTTGAAGACGGTTTCCAGATCTTCAACCTAAGGTGAGGGAGATATTGAATTTTGAGTAACTTTTGTCATTGGAAGGAAAAACTAGTCGGGTGACCAGTTGAAACACTTGGGCCAATGGCAGGGGCTACACTAGTCAGGTCTTAATGGTGCTTTACTTATCAACAAGTCCTATTTTTCACTGCACAGGTTACCAAGGTGAAACCTGACCTGAACTCAGTTGAGGTTCATCTGCTGTATGGATGGTTAGTTGTTGGTTCAATTAGGCCCAAAATAACAAGGAGCTATCAAACAATAGATGACCTTTGAGCACATGAATTTTACATCTTTTTTCATGCAATGAATCAAAGAGCCATTAGAGGAATGATATACACATAAATATTTTATAATCCTCCATTCACAGGCCTAAAAAAATAATCAGATTCTACCAAGTTTTCTTATTATTATTGTTTTGCATTCACTTTTTTAGGAACTGGGAACCACATTGGGAATACTTTTTTATGTGTAGAAAAAAAAATTCCTTTTGTCAAAAATGGCTAACTTTGGTTTCACAGTTGACGAAAGTAATTTACACCTCTGTGGTTTGTATCCCTTGTTCTTCTGAAGATATTTTTTTGGTGCTTTTTTTTGGACATAAACTTGGGAATTGTTTTCTTTTCTAGTGGAACTTTGACTAATTTTACTAAAATTTTTGCAAAGTATTTGATATCAAGAAATTGGAAAATTAAGAAAAAACCCCGGTTGTACCATGTCAAGAATTAAAATAATAATAATCGACATGTAAATTAAGATGTAAATTATACAGAATTACAATAAAATTCATTTACAATGCCGAGTTGTACATTTTGCGACACGTGTACGGTCACAAAATGGCGACGTTTGACATCTCCTTAATATGTGTGAAAAGGGATCCAGTAAGCGTGAGAAGGAAAGGCCGGCACGCTTGTCGCTGCCGAGAGGGCACACGGAAGCTCCCGGCGGACCTAACAATGCTAAAACGTGGCAACAAAAGAACTAAGCTTCAAAAACCAACAAGACTCTGACACGTGGATGAGTTCTCGGACGTTCGGTAGCCTCGTTTGCATGCTGCCACATCCCCCCTTTATCTTTTACTTCCGCTTCTTTTTCTTTTCACCAGCCCTATACTTCTTGCTTCCGAGCTGCAGGAGGCTCCAGTCTTGCTCGCTCGCTCGCTCTTGTTGCTGCTCCTGTTGCGACTCTCTTAGTTTTCTCGACTTTTGTTTTGCGCCGTTGCTGCCGCCGATCCGTCCAGTGCCATATCTTTCTCTTCGTCTTCAGTCACTTTGTCGTTGTGCATAGTTCTGGACTCCTCCTTTTTTAATTGGTATTTCCTTCGTGAATTTGCATACAACATGGCGAACGGGAAGGAGTCCGATCCGGCGTTGTCGACGATTGCACCAGAAGCTCCCGTAACCTCCGAGCGACCGGTCGACGTATACAAGCTCGGCATTCCTTACCCTCGTATGTTCATTTTTTTTTCTTCTTTGGAAAACCAATTGTATTGTTCGCTCTCTCGTCTTTGCCTGCTGCAGTTCATGATCAAGGAAATATCGGGGTTTCTGTAGCTTTCTGAAATGGAGGATTTCTTGTCATTGTTATAGTTACGTTGAATGTTGTGATTGCGCCATTTGCATTGTGAAGGAGCTATTTGTGACTCGTCATAACCCAGGCGACAAGCCGCAGAGATAAAAGGTTCTTCGATGTCCTGTAGCTGATGACTTCGACGGCGTGTTGGAAATTAGAAGGTGTAGCGAACTGTTGTAACGTACAATTGGACGTTTCGGAATGCTTGATTTTGAGATACTTGTGAGGTAGTTGCCTGTCCGGCAGTGTTGAGACTATGTGTACAATGTTCTCAAATCTTCTATGCACGAGGAGCTTTTGAGAGATCGATAGAGAGGATGCAGATGCCTAACTATAAGTTTGCAGTGTTGGACAACTGATCGATTTCACGCTCACAGCATCAGCCTCGGATGAAAGCATAAGATTCTTCACCCCAGCCCCAAGAAAGGGAGGACCGTTCTTTGATGCACAATCTTCTTGCCTGCCATGGTAGTTCAATCCAAATCAGTTGCTTCACACATGGAAATCTATTTTGTTGACAGAGGTCCCAAGAGCGTTGGTGGCACCGGATGCAGAACATCCACACGGGACCCCGGGTTATGACAACCATGGCCTGAGTGTTCTGCAACAGCATGTAGCCTTCTTTGATCGCAACAAAGACGGTATCATCTATCCTTGGGAGACGTTTCAGGGTATATGCCTTTCCTTCCATTGTTATTGGCCTAAAAAACTATGGCTTGATATTGGGGAAAAGCAATCAGTTGCAGATGACCTAATTTCAATGAGCCTCAGGTGCATTTCCAATATCAAGTGGCAGAAGTAAAGCTCAAGATACACCAGGGGAGGACGATTGATGTGAACAAGGTCATAAGCTCATCATGATGCTGTACATTTGCAGGTTTCAGGGCTGTTGGCTTCAACGTGTTTATATCCTTCCTGGCAATGGTGATCATCAACGGAGCATTCAGCTACAATACTCAGGATGTGAGTATTGGAGGGAAAGTCTGGATGCAGTCATTTGATGCATGAAGTATGCATATGATATATTCTGCATGTCAATGTCTCAGCCTATATTTGCCCAGAATTATGGCTTTCTGAATTGTGGTGGTAGTTGGGGTACTGATTGACTGCTCACCTGTTACGTGCAGTCTTGGCTCCCATCTCCTCTGTTTTCAATCATAATCAAGAACATACACAAAGCAAAACATGGAAGTGATTCTGAGGTTTATGATACTGAGGGGAGGTGAGCCTCTCATCAACATGACACTTGGGTTACAGCTTTTGAAATAGTTCTGAAGTCATGCAACTAGGTGTGGTTGACAGGAACATCTTTAGAGGAAATTGAATGACAACACAGAAACTTTCTGTGTTTTGCAGGATTGATGTATGGCTCCATCTTGGTTTTTCATCATGTAACTTGTTATGTTGTTTACATATGCTGCATCAAAATCCCTATAATTGCGACAGCCTTCATTCAGTATTGCTTGAGATAATGTTGTATGGAGTCTTTCAAAAAGTAATTAAGGCAGTAGGTGAAATTTCTTGAGGAAAATTGTTGCTTGAATCACCTGATGGAGTTTCTGAATGTTTGAACAGGTTTGTTCCTGAAAAATTCGAAGAGCTATTCACTAAGTTTGCTAAAACTGAGAAATCGAAGCTGTCCTTTGATGAACTGTTGGCAATGACTGAAGCAAATCGCAATGCAGTTGACCCCTTTGGTTGGTAAGTGGTGTATGAACCTGTGACTAGCAGTATACAGTTTCAACCACAGTATTGGCTAAAACCATTTATGATTTCAATCAAAGAGGCTGCCAGATGATGTGATCTTTCCTTTGGTTGCTTACATTTAGACATGCTCTGATTTGTGATTTGATACATGTTAGGTGTATGAGACATCTTCAAAGTACAGCAAATAGGCATGTGCTTGCTGCAGAAGAATAATCTAAAGTTGCTGCATCACAATTGAAAACAAGGGAACTGAATGTTTGGGACCTGTTAGCATGTGTGTAGTAATGTGTGAATGTGGATGAACTAATCAGCAAAAACCTTTGGGATGTAGGACTGCTGAAAAATTGGAGTGGGCCATTACATACTTATTGCTGAAGGACAAAGATGGTTTTGTGACAAAGGAAGCCATTCGAGGTCAATATGATGGGAGTGTATTTTTCTACCTCGAAAGACAACGTCAGCAGAGCATGATGCAGAAGAAAAAGGTTTATTAAGAGTGAAGGTGGGTATATGTACATATGCATAGTTGAGTTAGCTGATAGCTGTAGATTATCAGTATGTTGATCTACTGATCATTTTGTGAGACTGGACATATGCATCTATATATGAAGCAGTTTGTTTCTGTGGATGATTAATTATGAATTGCAGATGAGTTAATTTTTAATAGGATATTGTAGGATAATCCAGCTATTTTTCTTTTTTCTCCAGTTTTTTGAAACCTTGTGGGCTTTTCACATCTTTGGCCTTGTAGAATGTTTTTCCAAAATTCAATATCTGTGGCAATATATTCTTGGCTTCAAGGTGGGAAAACTAGTTGAATCTCCAACTTCAAATCCTTGACTTGTCATAGAGTTTTTGTACAGCAATATTTGCATTAGGCGTGAGAAGGAAATTGTTGCATTTTGGAAATAAATAGGTGATCAAAGAGATGTATACAGCTGCAAACAATGAAGACATGAGCTACATAAAATTACAAATCCAAATATTGCACCCAATGAAAATCCAAGGACACTTGTTGACCAGCTGAACATGATGTAATGAGCTTGCTTGCAACCTGTACAACAAGGATTACACCTGCTGCTACCCAAATGGTTAGTATGAAAGCAAAAAATGAAAATGAAGGCAAATAGTAAGCAAGTACTGAAATGAGTAAAGAAGAAATCAAGCAAATAAGTAGTGAAATGAGTAAAGAAGAAACCAAGCAAATACTGTAGCCTACAAGATCAATTTCTACATTGACAAAACACATAATTATCTGTTTTCAAAAAAAAAATTCTTTTAAAAAAATTTAAATTGCATATTTTTCCAATGATCTATTATAATGTTGTAATATGAAAAGTAAAATTATTCATGAGTGTAACCTATGATGATTTTCAACATTTCAACTTCATGTATTCATAAATTGCACTACACTATTTTGAGGATTATTTAATGACGAAAGTGACCATAGGGTAAGGTACAAGGTTTGAGAACGTTAAACTACCTATAAAAGTAAGGGTAGTGGCAAGATGATTAATGAAAACCAAGAAATGAACCACAAGTAAGATTTAATTATCTAGAGGAAAAATGTATAAACTATTTTATGAACTATTTCACATTTTTTGGTCACAGCTCTTTCGTGAACCAAACAAAGTGGAACATTTGAAACTGGTAAGTACCGGTTTATTCAAAACAATGCCGAGGCCAGTGTCACCTATATATTCTGCATATTCTACATATTTATAAGTTATCTATAAAGCCACACCCACTTCAGTCCCCTGTGCCATCCACTAACTGATTTTCACCCCCTAAAATTGGCTATTTGTAAAAGTCCCCAAGCTTGGGGAGGGAAATTCAAAAAGTGGGGATGTCAGCCCAAAGATAAGGGATGGGATTAGTTTGACTAATTTAAAAATAAAATAAAATAGGCCGGGGCAGATTTGGGGTCAAGGTGGGCAGTTTTTTCCCACTTTTGTTTTGTTTCGGGCAGACCTGGGGGAGGTTTTTGAGCCTTTTACGCTTTTATTTTTGTGACTTAGAGGTTTTTTGGAAGCATGATTCTCTCATTTTTTTGGGTTTGGGCATCATAATTTGGGAAAGCAGCCTTGAAGGCCTTCCTTGAAAGGTTTTAGGGGCACATTTGAAGGATCCTTTTGGACTTTTCAAAAAGTCCTCAAAAATAATCACAAATCATAAATATGAAGCTTCATGAAGCTTCATATTGGTAATGAGGTTCAATGGTCGAATCAAGAGGAGTAGGAGACTTTTACCCAACATATGCTTGAGTTCCAAAGTTATATTGGGATCATCGATGGGATTTTCATTAAGATTTGTAAACCTTGGAACAATCTTGCTTTCCGATCTTGATTCAATGAGCAAAAACACATGTACTACATGAATAACATGGTCGTCAACCATTGTGGATTTTTCATCTACCGTAGTGGCATTCCCATTCGCGACCTGCCTTGCGAATAATTATTTTCAAAAGTTTTTCTTTTTCGCACTGACCAATTCACAATTATTTTCACTTTCGCTAGGCCGTTTTTGCAATTTCTCCACCTTTTCGTTTTGGTAAATTCGTTCAATCTAAGCCGTTGGATACAACACCCACGACCCCGGCGATGACGGTTTAATGATCGCGGCGGGCTGGCCCGACCGGGCTAGACAAAGATATTGCAGCGAAATCTGGTGCACAAACATTGCTAGCATGTCTCATTGAACGGTCAAGATACTGGTACTGTACACAGGCTCTTGATTTAGGCGGGAAAGGTGCAAAACTGCAGGCCCCAAAAACTGAGCCACAGCGAGCTGTGTGCACTGTGGCTCAGACAGATAAGGAAAAGTGGCTTCCCTTTCAAAAATCAAGAATGGCACTAGAGTTATAGGGAAACGGCAAAACAGATGAGGCATCGGTAAGGGAATGGCGCCCAAGGTGGCCACTATCACCAAGTTTTTTTTCTGTCATCTCTAAAGAAGAGCAGCTTGCCCAATGGCAGAGAAGCCAGACTCAGTTGGGAGAGCGGTTGAAGGAGCAGGTAGCCCGTAGAGAAGAGGCAGAGAAGGCCCGTCTGGCTGCCAAGCGTCCCGTTGGTAGACCAAAGAAAAGCACTGCAGTGCCCTCAGCCATATTGATTCTAGTTCAGGCTTCCGAACAGCAACCTGTAGCACAGAATGGGGGGGAGCAAGGGGATGCGGCAGCAGTTGAGGAGACGGGGGTGGATGCAAGCGAAAAACCACCCCTTGCAAAGAAGAAGAGGGGAAGTTACACAAACTGGTTTGTCCCCGATCTGTGGCCTTTCATTGAACAAGCTGTGAAGCAGCACCCCAAGAGCTTGTATGAAGC
>Ga0209208_10001283_pt1 | contig 35252 bp, 24 predicted proteins | sample S1TSphfallax_3_FD_187694 | JGI IMG/M metagenome (GOLD analysis project Ga0209208, IMG submission 187694) | Host-associated microbial communities from peat moss isolated from Minnesota, USA - S1T2_Fd - Sphagnum fallax MG (SPAdes) (version 2) | ecosystem: Host-associated > Plants > Peat moss >...
TAAAATAAATAAATTAAAAAAAAAAAAAACACCTGACAAGGGAACAAGAGAAGAAAAAAAAGAAAGGATCCAAGTCCAAACAAAAGACCACATCCGAAAGCACAGAACACACACAAAAGGGAACCCTAAGAGGAAAAATCAAGAAAGCTAGGACCTAAACCCATCACCAGTAGCACGAAGCAAGTCATGCAAAAAAAATGGGCAACAAAACTTAGAAGGACACAAATCCTACAAAATCAAGTTCATTTTTGCATTCAAAATGTGTTTTGTTTTTTGGGAGTGGAAATTTTTTGTCTACTTGGAATTTTTTATTTTTCAGAAAATGAAAGAAAACACTAAAATTTTGAGATTTTTAATGATTTTTCTCACCATTTTTTGAAATAAAAATAATTAAATTAGCCACATCTAAACTTACCTAGGCACATCCTAGGTTGTGCCACGTGTAGCCAGCACTTTTGTGAAAATGTGTGCCCACCTAGGAAAGTCACCATTTAATGCTAATTAATGCTGGGGATCCTTGCAAGTGAAGATACTTGAGGAATTTGATTATTAAAATTTATAAATAAATAAATAAATAAATAAATATAAAATTTAAATAATAATTTATAAATTTATAAATTAAAATTATGGAAAACAAAAAAACAAAAAAAACAATGCTAACCATGGTAGCTACAAGATTCCATCATCTTTCATGATTTTGTTTGAACCTGCCAAAAGGGTGGGCTAAGCCATTCCATGATGACCAAGCTATTTGTTCCCCCCATCATGTGAATGACCAGGAAAAATAATTTAATTAAAAATTTTAAATTTTAAAATAATAAATTAAATTAAAAGGAAGAAAAGAACTGTTCCCAAATGTGGAGGAACATGTTCCCAATGTGGAGGAACATGTGCCCAAAGTTGGGGAATGGGTGCCCAATGTGACCAACATGTGTCCAATGTGAAGAACATGTGCCCAATGTGAGAATCTTGTGCCCAATGTGAGGAACATGTGCCCAATGTAGGGGACCATGTGTGCAAAGTCTGGGAACATGTGCCCAATGTGACCAACTTGTGGGCCAAGTCGGGGAACATGTGTCCAATGTAACGCCCAAAGGTGAGGATCATGTGCCCAACCTGGAGAACATAAGTCCAATGAGGGGAACATGATTTGGGAACGTGTGCCCAATATGTGGGAACATGTGCGCTTCTTTCTCAAGGGGCACCTGGGCTTCGAGGTGTGTGTCTTCCTTCCCCGCGCACATTTCAGGGTTTCCAGTGCTGCTGCTGCTGCTGTTGTTTTGCTCTTCTTCGCAGATCCGCTGCCAATTCGGCAGAGGTGTTCATCACCAGCTCTTATTTCTCATCGACTTCGCAACCGCAAATCTGGTGAGTATGTATGTGCAGCAGCAATGTTCTGCTTTCTTTTCTTTTTTCGTTCTGGTTTTTTCGGTTTTTTGGGCGGCGAATTCTTCTTCTTCTTCTTCTTCTTACTGCACTTCTTTTCGTTTCCCTTTTTGGGTGCTGTGTTGCTTTCTTTCTTTCGGCCATGAAATGTAAAGTTTCGGTTTTTTGTGAATCGCCGATTTTTTTTGGTTGGTCGGTGGGTGCTTAGATTTCTGTGATTTGAGGAGGAACAGTGGGCGTTGCTGTTTTGGTGAGGAATTCTTTCGCTGGCGATTTCTTTGACTAGTTTTGTAGAGGGTTTTTAGGCTTTCGGGTTTTTGTTTTGCCTTCCTCACTCGTTGATATCAAGAAGCGGAGAGGGTGGGGTTTACTTCCGGTTTGCGAGTTCTCAATTGGGTTGAGATCATTTTGTCAAGAAAGTTTCCCTCTCTGGAGCTTTAGTTCTAAGAAATGAACTCACTGAGCAGATAGCCCAAAAAACGAAAAAAATCTTTGAGCTTTCGAGTCACTTCTTTTGCTCGGGAGGGCAAGGATTTCAGTTCATTCTCCCTTCCTGTGGTTGAAGATTTCGGCTTCTTTTTTGTGTTAAGTTTGTGATCACAGGTTCTGGAAAATCAGTTTCCTCTTTTTGGCAATTTTGCATAACTTGGGGAGCTTTGCTTGCCTGTCAATGTTTCATCACTTTTGTATTTTCCGATTTTTCTGATTCAAATATGTTTTGAAAATTTCAGTTTCCAGGAGGAACCTTGAATGAGATTTTGTTGGACCCGCATCTTGCCATTTGGGGGTGAGAATTTGAAGAGTTATGGAAAAATCAGTAGGAGAAAAGAAGTGAAAAGATGGAGGAGTTTGTTGGATTTTTCGAAACACCCATCTGATGGATGGCGCATGCCTCCTGTTGTTCTCACAGGTTGGGTTTTTACTGCACACTCTTCTGGCTCCATTTTAGGGTTAGGGGGAGAAGCTTACACATCTCTATGTTGATTAGGTTATTGCTTTATTTTGTAACTAGTCATCAATACTTCCCCCTTGGGTCATCTTAGTTCTGGCACTAATAATACAATACTATATTTTGCTTCTTTCTAGTGCAAATCAGAAGAGATACAGATCCACGTCTCTGGATTTTTAAAAAATTTGTACTCTGTCTCATGTTTGTCAGTCATAGGCTTACTCCCAGATGCTTCATTGGCAGGTCTGATTCCCACCTTCAGATTTACACTTCAATTGGACCAGAAGAAATTGAACAGACGACTGTTTGACAAAGAGGGTTGAGAGTGGGGTGCAATTCTTCATTGCCTCAGAAAATGGATGGGGAAGTGACAATACCATCAGGTGGCTACTGGGGGCCAATTACTGCGAGCACAGAATGGTGTGAAAGGAATTACCAGGCGACACCATATATTGCTGAGTTCTATAATACGTTGTCAAATTTCCCTGGCATTATCCTTGCTTTCATTGGCCTCATTTACTCCATCAATCAAAAGTTTGAGCGTCGATTCAGCGTCTTGCACTTGTCCACAATAGCTCTTGGAATCGGCAGCATTCTTTTCCATGCCACCCTCCAGCATGCGTATGTGCATTCTCTCCCTATCTCTCGCCTTTTGCCAATTCCAATTGTAATGCCAATGCAAATGGTATGGTTGTCTTGGTGGCCACTACAAAGAACCCAATTGTCGTTGCTCTTCAAACTGTTTTGGCTGCTCATGAAATTTCAAACTTACATGTTCATGTTAAAATGTTGGGACTTCTCAGGTTTGGTTCCTCTCTGTTGTACAAAATGAATGCAAACTATGCAGGAAGGGTGTGTAGTTTCTATTGTTTCTATCCTTGTCTGTTTGCACTCAAATGTTTCATGTAGAATAATGGGTGGCTATGGGGGGGTGGGGTTGAGCAGGCAGCAACAAAGTGACGAAACACCAATGGTGTGGGTGATGCTGTTACACATATACGTTCTTTACTCTCCTGATTGGCATTATCGCAGCACTATGCCCACCTTTCTGTTTCTTTATGGCACCATATTTGCTGTGCTCCACTCCCAACTCCGCTTTGTGGTTGGCTTCCAACTACATTATGTATTTCTAGCCCTCCTCTGTCTCCCAAGAATGTATAAGTATTACATCCACACAACGGACCCACTTGTGCGTAATTTGGCTCATCGCTACATTATGTGTCTGGTGCTGGGGGCTATATGTTGGCTTGTGGACCGGAATTTGTGCCATCTCATGTCCAACCTTTGGATAAACCCACAAGGCCACGCCTTGTGGCACATTTTCACAGGCTTCAATTCCTATTTTGGGACCACATTCTTGCAGTTTTGTCGTGCCCAGCAGCTTGACTGGAGCCCTAAGCTCTGCTACTTGGGTGGCATTTTGCCCTATGTGAAGGTCAAGAGACGCAAAGAGACTTGATGTAAGCAGCAATAGATTCTCTTGTTTCCTCTCCTCTCAAATTTTATGTGTTGGATTTCTTTCCACTTCTGGTTGTACTAGAATGAGGCTTATAAATGATGTTATGTACCGAAGCAATTAATGCAACTTTATTCTCAAGGGTCTTCTGTCTGTCACTGGTATTTATGTATTTCTGTAATTCCCATGCTGGTCACTGGCAAATGATCAGAGACCACCTTTTCCTAACAAGCAGTCCTTGTAGATTTGATTTCTGAATGTTGGATCTCATTGAGGATATAGGCTCAAATGTATGCAGATTTTACTTGTTGCTCATACCTGTGCACTGTCCATATCCTAACAGTTGCATGGGGGGAATGTGGAGCTGACATATTGAAGAACTGATTGGTTTGAGCGACATACGTGCCCTATTATAATACAGGGTGATTGGCCATAAGGTCCTGACTGGTGATAGGGGAGAAATTCGCTACAAGCAAATATGGCTCTTTTGTGAATAGGTCTATGACCTGGGGGGAACTCTACACTCATGTGAACTTTAGAAATAGCTTCTGGAAACTCTTTATGTATGCTCCATTGTTTTGCATGAATGAACCATCTGTAGATCAGAGAGTATCAAAATGACCAAATCGTGAACTCAATTCAAAGTGTCATTTTTTGCTGTGTACAGAACACAACTTTGGTGCTTATGAGAATGTAGTGTTGTGTGCAGCTAGCAATGGGCTTAATGTGCAAATCTCACATTTGATGTTTGCACAGGTTTTGTTACAGCATGACATCAAGTTAGTGTCACCTTTGATTGCTTGTGCGATGGCTGGTTTGCCCAAAGTCTGTTATATACTTATTACCCACACCCACAGTTAGAAACTAATGGACTTAACTGATGAAGTCCATTGGGGGAGTTGTGGCAGTTCAACCCAGATAGAGGACATGTGATGAAGGCGGTCTGACACTTGTGATTGACTCTCTTATGGTATGGCTGCAACCATTTTCAGTGTTACCATGAACTTATTAAGTGAACTTATCAACATCTGTGTAGGTAATCTTGGGGAATGGTTTTGTGTTGTTATTATGATAAAGAAGTGACCACCTTTCTAATCCATAAAAGATGAATCATAATATCATTTTGAAACATTTATCAAAAAGTTTCTAAAACAGCATTTGCAAGAATGAATATTGCAAGCAGAAATAGTTTATATGATTCCCGGTCAAAACTTGATTCACATGACCATATTGGATTTTAGGGAGTTTCTTTGCTTAATGCTGGGTACAATTGACATAAACACATAACAACACTGATCAAATGCATTTCTTTACAATCTCACTCTGGTGCAAATTTACACCCACAATGCATTTGTGACACTGGAGGTTGATTGTTACCATTTCTTTATGCAATTGAAAGTTATTAGGCTTGAAAGGGATACATTCTGGACCTTTCCTCCCCCTTGTGTGGTGGCACAAATATTTAAGAATTCATCTTTTGGTTTGTGTAAACAAATAAAAAATTATCACTGTGGGGGAGAAGCTATATATTGGGTGCCAATCTTGGGAAGTGTCCTTCACTTGTGCCACTCCAAAATCCCAAAATTTCTTGTGAATTTTGCTCAAGGTAGAAGATCCAATCATCTAAGATGAACAATAATGGCATCTATTAATGTATAAATCAATGTTGGATAGGTATCAACTTTTGAACATACCACTTGATATCAGTATTAGATATTTTAAAAACAATTCATTCCTTTACCTAGCATTGATTTTTATTTTTTTAAATTCATATTGGCTTTGTCATTAACATGGGATTTCTTTTTAAACTTTGATATCAACTTGGTCCTTGAGGTTAGTCAAGTGGTGTTAGGGTAAAAAACATGTTTGGTTTTGCAACAAGATACAAACCTAAGGTATGTTCCCTAGCTCCCACAAATAAAGAAGGCATGAGAGTTGTGTAATTGGACTAAGATGAATTCAGAAGCTTGAGATCAAGGTGAAATCAATATGAATAAACCAAGAACAATTGTAATTAATGCAAATTGAAGCCAAATTGGTGCATAAATGATAATGCACCCTTAAACTCATTTCAAAGTATTAAAAGTAAACCTCCAAGTGATAATAACAAAAAAAGGTAGAAAGAGGGAAAACTTGGGGGCACATGTTAAGAATTTTTTATTTCTAGCATGTTTATGTACTAGTTACTATAAGTAAATTGGGGTAAGTTAGTTTGAAACTATTTCCAATGTGAACATTGTTTCAAACATGTAGTGTATGGGATATAATCTCAAGTTGTGTGATTTGCATTGTGTTTTATGGGCTTAGATTCTTGTATTGTTGTAGATGAGTCTCATTTTGAATCCCTAAAAGTCATGTCTAGCTTGATAGTGCTAAAGTTAAATTTGTTGTTTTTTTACATCGGTGGGTTTATTTGTGTTTTGCACAAAAGTTTAATGCAACAAGTTATCCAACAAAACTCACCACTACCATACCATTGCCATTGTTGTTGGAACTTGGACCTTTAGTCAAGTGTTGGGCATTATTGGCAACAAGAGGGAGGGGTGGGGAGGGGTTGCCTCGTGTTCCTTTATTTCTTCTTTATCATTGTCATTGTGTTACAATAACATTGTAGGAAGAGGAGGAAGAAGGGGGGTGGCAGGGCTTGGAATTCCATGGCACCATTGCCACTGGAATTTAGACTCCCTCAAACCTCCCAAGCTCAAGGAACATTGGGAATTTGGGAGGCTTACGAATTTAAAGTAGTCTTGAGATAAGGAGGATCAAGATGCCAATTTGGACTTCTTCAATCCTCCTTTTCATTCTTGTTTTTGTAAAAATGTATCCATCCATGTGGAAGGTGTTTCATCCATAATTTGGGTGTCAAACTTTTTCATTCATCCAACAATTTTTCATCCATCCTAATTGGTTGGCAAACAAAGGTTAGTGATCAAACATGGATTTAATTTTTAAACATTCCATCATGGACACATTTTACCTTGTAATCAAATCGACATTTTCCTAGCAATTGTTTTAAAAAAATTAAGAATGGTATTTGAATTTCCAATTTTTTTTGGAAATTCACATCTCCTACATACATGATATGATTGAGGCATTGATCTTCTAAGGATGATATCTACATGTGTATGAAGTTGTTAAGGGTTTGGAAACAAATCTTTTTGGAATGTAGAAGTAAGATACCTAATTTTTGCATTAATGTTTTTTTGGAGAGATAAAATTGAGTGCCATCTTTGCCATGGAATTTCAAAAAAGGATGATTATCTATGAATTTTTTCAAATCCTTTGGAAACAAGCATTTTTGAAAGTCATTTCTGGTTGGTTGCATTGGACAAGTGCATGACAATTGTCACCAATTGATATTAATGTCAAGGTAAATCCAAAAAGTTGCGTGTCATAGGTGGTGGAGTGCCACACCATCAATAAATCTAAATGGATATTTGTATTTTGTTTTATTTTTTGAGCAAAAGTTACAAAATTGGAGATTTGTGATGCATAATTTATGCCTTTACACTTATGTTTGTTGGGTGTGTTTGTGTTTTGACCTTGGTTTGGGAATTGCCGGTCATGGTTGGGCTTAACATTATGGGACGGAATTTTGAAACACAAGTTTCATATGCCACATGAATGGGTTTAACATTTTGTGATGAAGTCTTGGGATGCAAACATCAAATACCAATTGGATAATTTGTATTCCAAGATGTGTTCTTGGGACAAAAAGTATCATGTTTAGGGTTTGCTAACCACATCCAATTTGTGCATTTTCCCTTAACAAAATTAAAAGTTAGTGGGAAAGATAGGTTGTGATGGTGTTGGCATTGTTGTAAATATTTTGGATTTGATCACCATTTGTCTTATTGATTGTTAGTGGTGGTGAGATTGGACTAATGGCCAGTAAACCATATTTGTTGTGTTCACAATGTGCTTCAATTTATTGGCTTTGTGAAAAAAAAATTGAATGCAAATGCCTTGAGTTAAGGTTAAGGTAAACCCATACATTCAACATTTTGGTTAATGGTTAAGGTTTGGTTACTTTGGATTTAAGGCTAAAGTTCATCATAGATGTGACATAAGATTTTATAATTAGGGATACATTGAGGAATATTAGTGGATTACATGGCAAGGGGTGCAATTTAGATTGCCCACATGACCATCATCTGCATCTAAGGGGGGTTCTTGATATTTTGAGGTAGGTTTATCTTAATCCATCACAAGCCATTACCTCCAACCTTAATTCCAATCAGCCATGTTCTCATTGTAATATCTATGGGCATGATGCAAAACATTATTTCACATTACATTTGGAACTACAACAAAATAACCACAAACTATCAATGTTAGTAAAAGACAAGGTTCTAGGAAAGGCCAAAAAGGGAAACATGCTACCAATAAGGGTTTGGCACCGAAGGCAACACCAAGTTAATTTAATAACCTTGAATTGAAATTCACAGATTGGGAATCTTTCATTACAAGTATGGCATCTAGGTGAAACTAGATACACCAGTTTCAAAACCAATGAAGGAAAAATCATCACCATCTGATCATCATGATGATTTGAATTACTTTGGTGGAATGAGATTTTTAGGATTTGTGGTAATCAATGCTGTTATGCCAAACCTTCAAGGAAATTAGGACCCATGTGTATTTAACCATGAACACCATGACAATGTTTCAAATCACGTTCATATGTTTTCAAGAGTTACACCAATGACAAGAATGAGTGCTCAAGTGTAGAAACCATGAGGTGTTGATGAATGATTAGATCTTCAACATGGTGAAACTCAATGTTAAGTTCACTTACCACAATCATTTGTGCTAGTGGATATAGTTGTTAACCCTATGGGGATGACGCCTTTTGGTGGTGTGGAAATTAGGAATAACAAATGTTTTGTTTTATATTTATGGGAAGAAATTGTACATTATGACGAGGATGGCAGACAAATGACATTCATAAAACATCATTGCCAATGAAATTCATTAAGGGCCATTCAAGAAAATCAAGGAAATGAACTATGTTAGTTGGATTTTCAAGTTGTTCCCATGTTTTTGAATTATTGAAGAGCAACATCCATGATTATGATGAACCCCCTAATGGTGGTGATGTCAATGGTACATGTGGAATGTCAATTTCCATGATTTGACCTTGGATTCCACCCCACCTTAAGGTATTTTGTTAGAGTCACAATCATTAACCATTCATTACATTCATCAAGCTTAACACATTTTACCATCACCAAGCCCATAGGATTATGCCCATTGGATACCAAAGTTATCCAATGGAACATTCCCAAACATAGGTTATGCCTATTGGAATTGTTTGGAAACATTAATTTAAGTCTAGCTACAATACTTTAATGTGAGATTTTAGTTAGATGATACCACTATGTAGAGAAGGATCCATAGGCAAAGTAGGCATTTGTGTATCATGATATGAAATTACAACAACAATACCCCATTTTTTGCACCCGTTGACTATACTAAACTATCAATATTCTTTACTAAATAATATCACATTCCTAGGAATGTAGGATTTGGATAGGATGGATAAATGATTTGGTCATTTTAGGATGGCCATTTTAGGGTCTTTCACAAATTAACACAAGTCATGGCCTTTCAAATCCCAAGCTGTCACTTTTCTAGGAATTAATCCATGTTTTGCAATCTTTGCAAACCACACAAATGCATTCATGTGCGTATTTGTTGTAAAATGTTTCATCACTAAGAGATTATTAGCCAACATTGTTAGTAACATGACAAGAAATTCGGGCTTGGATTGGTGAACTAGTATAAACATATGTTGGGGCAGTTAGTTCATGTGCCATCAATCCTAATGTATGTGGACTAACTTAACATTGCCACAAGTTACCCAATGAACATATAAGCTCATCTTAAGGTCACCCACATATTTGGTTAATGATATATTGGATTCTCAATGTTAGTCATATACAATTTTCCATGATGAAAAACCACCTTGGTTGTGGTCAACATGGTTGGCCTTTCATGAACAGTGATCTTGGCTTTTATCAATGTTTTTGACTTTTCCATGTGCTCATGCATTATGGGATGGAAACCTAGGGATGATTTGGGATTTGAAGTCATTTAATATGAAGGAGCCCAATGTGGATGAAAAAGAATGGGCCATGGGTTTTCGGATTAACATCATTGCCATGCCAAGTATTTCAAAAGGAGCATACGCAAATTTTGGGGAAAGTTATGGATCTTAATTGCTTTACATGGATATTCAACTTAGGTTTGGCAAAACAACAATGTTTTATACATTCATTCCCACCCACTCACCCACTTTACACATCCTTTTATTGCGCATGTAATTGGATAATTAGGTTAGTGCAAGGGGGGTGTGACATGGTTTATACATCATAGGCATATGTGGGATTGTTAGGACCACTTTAAAAGATGGGTGTTGGAAAGTTGATAATGTGAAGGCACCAAGACAATGGGTCATTTCTCCACATTCTATGTAATAATCACAGTCCATGCCTTCAACTTTGAATACTTGGGATATTTTGTCACCCCAACCCAAAGTACAATTGACCATGGAAACATGGGAACTAGATATCGGTCTAGCAATCATAGGAGGTGAATCATAAGGAGCACAATGATTATTGCAAAACTACATTAAACGTTTCGCATTCAACTTGAAGGAATTGGGCCAATTAAAAGGACAAGAAATTTGTATCATACTTGAGAATGATAATTAGATTTTTAGGCAACTTTACAAGCTTAATGAGCTGGAAAAGGTCTCAATTCAAGCTCAAACAAGGTTTGATGGAACTATCCAAAGGTGAGTATGCCTCAATAATAATGATGTCAACCAAAAAATACATTTTTGACAATTGGATGAAGCATCATATGTGCGAGGATTATCATCTAGTGAACAAACGAACATGTTCAAACAAATATGCCATGCCCTTATCAAAAGAAATCTTTGATACCCTCGAATGGACCAAGGTTTTTAGTACTATGGACTTGTGATTTAACTATCATTAGTTGCCATTGAGGGATGGTTACATGAAACTTTTATTTCGAAAAGTATTTGTCACCATTTTTTGCTAGGGCTAATGGCAAGGATACAAACTATGGGACATAGTATGCAATACCAACATGAATGTTGTTTCATGTATTTTCATAAAAGGGTAAAAGGAGGGCTTCACTAGATGAGGGGGGGAGGAGTATGCAATACCTTCATATGTTGTTGACAACATCATGACCTTGGTGCATAGGTAGATAGGTGAAGGCCCATGCAAATACCAACCTCGTGCATGTTGTAACACCCTCATCAATTGCTAGTGGCACCACAACCTTGGTGAGTTTTTTAAGTAGGTAGGTAGGTTGGCAAGCGAGTAGGAGTAGGGGCAAGGTGGTAGGTGGGTCTGGTTGGATTTGAAAAAGACTCTCATCAAGTCATCCATTGTGATCAAATGGGGGGAGAGCGTTTTCATGTCTTCTTTAACTCTTCATAACTCTAGACAAGAATCCAGTCCCACTTGGCAATTAAGCAGCGTTGAATTTGTTGGGAGAGAATTTCCATGTCTTTTTGTAACTCTTCACAACTTTAGATAGCAATCAAATGCCACATGGCAGTTGAGTCAGTAGGTATAAGAATGCCTGAGAATTTGCATTTCCTTTTTTGACAGCCAATTGTGAGAGGTGAGAGAAGATTTTTGGCTAGCAATTGTCAATTTGGCAACTCAATGATTTCCACCATTCATGCAAACCCAATCATGTAGGTTGTTGTCACAACTGAAAAAGAAAGAAAGGGTTGGTGAGGGTTTAGGGTTTTAGAGTTTATGGTTTAGGTGACTGATGAACTATCATTGCAAAGAAACTTAGCACGCCTGATCACCACCAGGCTCAATTCCCAATAACTTGCTTTTCAGGGTAGATAAGTAAGTGGCTTCCAAACTTCAAACTATCTCTTAGGTTCAAGACCTAAACACCACAAATACATTCTCATTTTGGGTGAAGATTCAAGGTTGAATGAAGTACCTAGAAATCTGAACCTATAAATCTGAACATCTCATACAGCCAAACACTAATTTGCATCATTCAATACACTGTTGTTGCATTTTGAAATCCAACAGCCACAGGAGTCATCAGAAACTGGAGCATCGATTCATGTTGTTTGATTTTCGAATCCTTGCTTATACTGAACGGTGAATTAATCATTACTTCAGCAGGATGCCAATTCTTGGTTATCTCATAGAATTCCAACTTGCCATGTGTTGGAGAACACATCAGAGAACGTAGAAGCTTACAATTTGCCACTGAAACTAACACGAAAGCTTTTTTGGTTCTTGATCAATTTTGACATATTTTGAAAATAAAAGAGACAAAAGCAATACATCACTACAGCTAGGTTGTAAAAAGGGAATTAGAAAAGTAGCTAACATGACATTATTATCAGCAGATACAAAAGTATCCTTAAATGGGTTTCTGAAATGAGTGCCTTCTCTGGAAGTATGTGCATCCGTTTCTGCAGAAACAGAAACATTGTGCATCTGACACAACGATGCTTAATGGTAGGCTCATGACAGCAGAACATCGCACCATCGGGGAACTAACTCCATAACCTTCTCCTGTAAACCTGCATCACTTCATTCATTGAAAAGGAGAATGAAGAGCCCAATGTAACTGAATCCAAAGGCCCCATGGAGGGCAATGCAAGGACCTAAATCCTAATGTCTGTGTGATGGCTATCCACTCAAAATAGGCCCAATTCCAACATGAATTCTTCCAAAGAGTCTTGTCTGACACGGAAGAGGGACTAAATCTGCACCAGTACTGAACAGCTTCAGTGACCTGCTGGAAAGTCAGACATTGGTCTTCAGTGGAAAATCTCAACATTAAAATGACACAATGGAAGTCCTATACCCAGCAACATTTGCAGAGAATGTATATACAGAAGCTAAGATAAAAAGATTTACTGAAGAAAAGTGCTGACATGAGCTAATGCCAAATTTGCTGACTTCACTACTTTGTAATTGGCCAGCTGGTTGTGCTAATGTACACCATCACATCTATTTTCCAGAAAGTGCTTGGAAGTAGCAATACACATTTTGCTGCCTGATTTACAAATCTTCCACCTGTGAGTGGAAAATAAAGCTGGGAAAGGATGTTGTAATCTCCCTGTTACACGGTTCATTCCAGGGAACGCACTAGTCAGTTTCTGAGACATGTATGTGCTGATGAATATCACTTTCAAACAATGAGAAGCAAATGGACCCAAATCTCTCTAGAAAGTCCCACAATCTACACCATAGCTTGTTGAAACAAAGTCCTGAATTCATGAGAGGATTTATGATCTTTCTTTTTAATTAGATATATATCTCTCATGAGAATCTAGAAATCTCCATTCTCACAATTAAGAAAGCCAGAGCCAGATTAAAAAACTTCTTCCTTGAGCCAAAGAAAGCCATCCAGAAAAGGACTTACAAAACTGGGAAGAAAGGATGATACAATGAGCACAAAGCAAGAGCAAGAGACCAAAAAATCACATACAGTATTAACAAAGGTGAGTCTCTCACCTCACTTGCTCAGGGACTATCAACAGTAACATGTATGATATTGACTTCTCTATCACAACTTCCCAACTAACTTCATCAGCTCCCTATAGTGGGTATAGGTCAGTGCAAACACTAACCTGTATAATGAGTTTCTAGAAGCAACAGGAAGACTTGGCCATGATACTGATGAGCAACAACAACACAAGGAGAAACAAAAAAGGAAAAACTTGAAAACAGACACACAGAGAAGGAACAAAAGGAAGACAAAACATAGAGAAACTGACTGCAAAGAAAAAATAGACCAAGTGGGCTTACAGGAAACTCCCCACTTACAAGACCGTAAACAAAATCATTCAGAATACTCCGAATGCTGAAGTTCTAAAAAGGAATTTTTTCTTATTGAGCAACCCTCTAGTCATTAAAGAATCTTTAGAGGGTAGCCTTATTCTTTAGGACAATTAGACTGACCATCTGAGAAACAAAGAAATCTTTAGACCTACAAAGCCCAAAAAATTTATGAAATTGACTATTGATAATAGCAATGATAGAGATATTGGAATGAACATGAGGCATACAAATCATGTCAATACCTCCATGCTCTGGTTGAGAACAATTATCAAAGATACCACAGGATATACCTTGATGACTTTGCACAACTAGATCTAAGAAGCTACAAGAGAAGCCTTTAGAACTACAATGTAACTCACAAGATGTTTTTGGGTATATGCCACCACCAAAAGCATCTTTCTCTAGGTACATAAAACTCTCAAAACTTCGGAACAAAAAGATCATCCACAAACATACAAACAAGGGACAATCTATGAAGCACAATAGGATAGGTGTTGTTCACAAACCACATTCAAATTTGAGGAATGAACAGACCTTCCCATCTCCCTATAGCTGATAAACTCTTGACTAGAAGTCTAGTCTTGACATACTTCCAAGCAATCAAGGGAGGGGACCAAAACTTTCTGACTACAGAAGGAAGAGAATCTAAAAAACTATGAAGGCATAAAATGGACAAAAGATCTAAGCTATCCATATGCAAGGAAACAAAAACAGAGATAAGGAGATCTCTAGCTAGGAAGAAAGCACTTGATGGGGAGAACAAGAAATTTTGAGACAAAAGGCATAAATTGAGGAAGGTGCCCTAAGGTACTTACTTGAGGTAAGAGAGAGTCATATTCTTCAAAAGTGAAGGATGTTGCAAAACAAGGGAACGCCATTCTTCCTTGTCAATTTTCCCATCATGTTTTGTGTCCGCCTCTTCAAATGTCTGTCAAACAAGATCTTTAAAAAGGCAATCCTCTAGTTTACTGTGAGATTTCTTACAGAACTAAAGTTATGACTAGAGTGACTTTTTGCTCATTGAGAATTATCACAGGTGTGATCCAAAACTACAAGTCTAAACTAAAAGGAACTATTTTCTCTGGCTGCTGCCTTCATACAATGTTTCTTATCCAGCTTGAATCAAGGGATGATGTGTAGTATCCAGTAACAAGGGCTGCCTTGAGATTTGGGGATTATGCCTTCAGGCAGCAAAACAAGACAGAGAGAAGCAGCCAGAGGTGCTCAACTACCTTGTCAATGATTTCTTCAATTACATCATCTGAAAGGTTGAGGCCAGACTCTGCCAAAGTTGCAACCACCATCCTCTTCACCTGAAAGATTTGAGCCCATTTTTTAAATATTTGAGATCAAAATCAACTCTCATGTACCCAGCATTTACTATTCCATATCCAATACCCTCTAAACGCATGACAACATTCTTCCAAAAGTTGGACTTAGGTTCTCAGAATGCAACCTGAACATAGAGACCTTGTTTTGATCTAGTCATGATTTGGAATCTTTTTGCATTGTGTGGTCATATTCTCCAAAATAAATTATTTAATCTTGAACTTCAGATGAGTGTAAGGCTACCAAAAAAAGATCACAAACCTCCTGTCGCTCTATGAAGCCTTGTTGCTGAAGATCATAAAGCCGGAATGCAACTGCACAGCAAGCACAAAGTACTCTCAAAGGTTGGTATCAGACTCCTATTGACAAACTCAACTTGCTAACTTGAAGATTAGAAAATGTGTCAAATATTCTACAACCAGAAACACAGATAAATGCCTCCACTGCATTCTGTACTACATAGAGGACACAAGGAACTGTTTGACAGCATGGTAGAGTGGGAGCACATTATTGAATCCTGGAGGAGTCCATGCTAAACATAGGGATTGCTATCACTGGATTGCGCGATATGTTTGAGGTTTGTCATCACAGGACTCATGCTTAACAATCATCCAACCAAGGAAATGCCTAGGAGGTTTAGCAAAGTGAAATTACAGTCAATTTTCTCTTCAACATTGGCATTGGGATGAAAAACTGAAAGTGCTCGAGCAAATTCTCCAAACTCCAAATACCCATTATGCTTTTCATCGAACAAGTTGAAAACCTGCAAGGGAAAGAATTTCCATAACAGCCATCCACATATAATTACAGTCCAAATGTGCAATGAAAAGTGAAGGTGGACATAATGCAAGGTTTCACAAGAATCTAGTGATCAGCTATAGTCACAATTTTCCGCTTCGTTCACTCCACAAGACAAGCCAGCCCTACTATTGACAACTGTCTCCAAATATGTTCAAACACAGCAAGATGACAGTCACAATAGCAATCACAAATTCTTTTACCTTTCTGACATAAGGAAAAACTAAACAGTAGACAGCCTAGTAATGTTCAGCCCCTGCCACTGAATCACATGCAGCAATGCCAGTTTGCCAATTTTCAACTTAAGCTGGTCCCAATCCAACAGATGATAATTCATAGCTGCAGTTGTCCAAAAGAATGCAGACATCTGTGAAATTGTACACATGTTAGAATGAAGGTGCTAAAGGCTGCAACAGTGGATGTAGACATGAAGGATTTACCCGATCTGCAAAAAGACTCTCCTTCTTACTTGTTTTGAACAAAGCTGACTGAAACTCCTCCTTCCAAAATTTGGGGTCAGCACATTCAAAGCAAGTGAAAATATTAGTCCAGAAGCAAAGAAATGGAAAATCAAGCATCAATAGGGATATGAAACCAAAAGGTGGAAATGATTGGATCGGAGACCTGTCATGTACTTTCCAAATGCATGGTAGTCATGTGATGTTAAGTCCATTCAGATTTTTAGGGCAAAAAAAACTGACCAAGTCATCAATGCTAATGGTTTTTTGATGGTGAACTTCATTTTGTTTGAAAGCAGGTGGAGCAAGAACTATACCTTATTCACAACACCATCATCAGTGGCAGTGCTACTTATCTTCTTGAAGAACTCATATAGAGCTTCCACTTCACTCACACTGACTGCCAAACAAACAAAGTCAAATCCAGAGTTTTTTCACCAAAACTGTCACTAAATGGCTGGCATAAGTTGAATGAGGCCCTCAAGTACCTAAACACCAAATTTGTGGTAAGTACATTTCAGCAGATAAATTATCATCTGTAGCACCATAAGCGTCTTGGAGATTTCTAAAACAATTCTCATATAGCAGTTTAAATTTAGAAAACTACCGCCCTCCCTTGCCTGTCAACTGTCTTTGAGTAGACACCATGTAACATGAAGGGTTTCCTGAAATGGGAAAATTAAGTTTGAAATTGTGGGCTCAAAATAACTGAGTACTTCACAGCTCAGCTCTAACAAAGTTAGAAATAAAACATTCTGCAGAGTTATTAGGAGGAGCATTACCAATCTGGACAGCACCAATTTCAAAAAGGACACCCCAATGAATACATTGTCAAAAGACAGACAGGTTTGGTAAGGGAGATTACATGCAGTGTCGATGGCAATGGTTTCCGGGTCTTCAAGGCCATATGGATGCCTCAAGTTTTTCAAACCAAAGCAAGACATGAAACAGGCACATACATCATATGAGCCTGCTGTCCAATGCTCCATGCACAGCCCCATCTTTTCAGCTTCTCACCACAAGCTCTGCAGCCAACTCATGCATTGAAGTTATGGAAAAAAGAGAGCCTGAAACCCTCCTTTTGTTCTATATCCATGTAGCACATTACAAAGGTTTGTTTTGTTACTACCAAGTGGACTTGATGTTTGTAATTTTCCAGTGCATACCACATTCAGTGATAACCTTACACAAAGGTGTCATTATCGGTAACTAATCTCACAGGATTTTTCTTTCTAGATTATCTGGACTGCAGTATTGCAATTGTTGAGAACTAATGCTTGGAGACTCACATAAGCTCAACGCACAGTGTTTGACATAATTTGATTGCAAAGACCCTAACTTTCATCACACAGAAACTTACGTCAACTTCTTTAATCCAAAACAGAAAATCAGTTGCTGTATTATGCACCAAGTTTTCAAACTTTGTGTTGCTGTCCTCTAAGATCTTAACACAACATTTTCAAGAGAATGCACCCAAAAACAAACATACAGTGACCATGCAATCATGTCCTAACTTTTACCAACTGGTCATTGGACGGAAGACCAAAACATGGCATACATGTCAGCTGCTGGATTTCTCTGCTACAAGGGCCAAATAAATTGGCTTCACAAACACCAAATCAAATACCTCTTTTGTGTCTTGTGAGTGTATGTACGTCTCTGATGCCCAATCAACGACTTCAAAACCTCCTTGGTTTCAAGTATACATTAGCCTCCCCTGATATTGTCTTGCTTCATGAGCGTATCAAACCCGTCTTTGTGCTTCTGCTTCAGATACAAGCTAAGAATAAATAATACTTGATCAAATCACCCTCACAATCATCATTTGGTATGTCTATGTCAGTTTTTTTTGTGACCAATCTTCTTGTGAGTCACTCTTCACCTAAAGAACACACCTTGTCTATTCTAAATGGAAAGACTACATTTGACAGAAAAGAATGTTGACCTTACCTGATAAACCTCTACTGCAATTGTTCTGAAGCAGAGTAATGCAACACCTCACCCTGTGAATGTCTCTGTTAAGAAGAATTGACGTGACAAATTCGTATTATTACTCATCATCAAGAAAATTTGGCTCTCTCTTCCTTGCTGGGGAGAACACAAGAGCTGTGTTCATGGGAATTGATGCAAGCGCACATGGAATCTTTATTTTACAAAAAACTGCTCAACATAACAAACAACTGCATAATAGATCATATCTCCCTCAAACAAATTCTATTCAGATTCTATTGTGGAGGGAAAAAAAAAAGGAAAAAAAACAGGTGTTAATCTTGCCAATAACAGAAGGTTTTTCAGCTACTTCTTCCAACACAAATGCAATAATGACCTGATTGGAAATTCCGGTTCAAATCGAGGTATGACAGGAAGGTAGAATTCAGAGTGATGAAGAAAAGAGAGAGAGAGATAGAGATTTAGAGAAAACAGAGACTGGATGATGACTACTGCTTACTGGGTTATAACCAGGCGTGGCGGCCATAATCGCGGCTGCAAAACACAAAAGTGTAGAGCACACTGTCGCTTCCAGAATCGCTCCAGCTTTGAGATTCTGTGTTTCACACACACACACACACACAAAATATATATATATTCAATTCAATTCAATCAAATGAAGCAAATTACTAATAAAGCCCTGCGTTCTCTTGCCTGCAGAGAAAGCAGTTCATTTCCAGAATGACGAGAGCAAAGAGAAGCAGGACCACGACTGCATATGAGTTAGATTTCGACGGCGAGAAGAGCAGCATCCCTTTTCTTGCGCGCGCGCTCTTCCTCTCCCTTTCTCTCTCTCTCCGTCGCTGGCGCTGAGCAAAACAACAAAAGCCTAATGTCGTAGCTTGCTCTGTTCGTGGATGAAAAGAGAGCATCTGGATTGTTCTCGTTTGACCAATCAACAACAATCCAACAATCTACTAAATCCACCACATAATTTAAACTACAATTTGCCAGCCACCACATCTTGTGCAAAGATGTTGTCCCAAAACCAGTTTTTGGAACCATCCGAGCAAGTTTTTATTTTTCTTCAATAAAAACATGTTGTAAAACATTGTTTGTACAATGTCTATAGGTGAAGTTAAGTCCTTAGCAAAACTTTATTTATAAAACACATCGCATATTCAAAAAACATACAAAGGTATTAAAAACAAGGGTAATTTAAAGGATGTCAAGTTAGCACAAACTAGATGTCAAACTCTCTCCATCCCAACAACTAATCGCTTGTAATAGGTTAGCCATAGTGATGATAGGTGTGTCTTGAATGGTGGTAGTCAAGAAGTAGTTAGGTTGCTTGTAATAGGTTAGCCATAGTGATGAAAGGTGTGTCTTGAAGGGTGGTAGTCAGTATTTCCTAATTTAAGATGGAGGATGGTTGCATCCTTTGCAATATAATTGAATGTTTTTGAAGAAGAAAAGTAACCGAGACAAAAAAAAAGGGAAGGTTTTCTAGCCCTTTTAGACTCCAAATAGCATTGGCACAATTGTGTAAGAACATATCAACCTATTCTTGTAAACATTCAAATATTTTAATTGCTAAAGGGAGGAATTGATTGATGGGGTGTTAGTTGTGATAACTCATTTCTTTGGTTTGAGTCGTATCAAAGGTAACAAATCCTTGAATTGCGTAAGATCGGAGAAGTAAATTCACACGCATTGGTCAACTATGACAACATTAGCTAAAGTGCGAATTTTATTTTTGGTGAGCACAATGTTAATTCATCGACGGGAGGAATTGAATGTGATTGAAGGAAATGCATGCAGTTGTTTTCATCCCACATGGAAACCAACATCTCACGCAATCATAGGATCAAATGTCACCAACTACATCATGGGTCCTTATGTGTTTGTTGCTATGGGTGCAACATAAAAGATAGATACCCATAGGGTTGATGGGATGTGTGCACACACATCGGGGAAGCCTGCAATTAAAGGATGTGGTAATCCAAGCCACATCCAAATCGTTGTGAAAAAAATTGGGAAAATAATCAAAAGGTTGGGAAAATTAATCAAATTATAAGATAAACACCCACCCCGAAACTGGAACATGATAGAATTTGGGCACAATGGGTTTCAATTATCTCATTAAAAAACATGTTATAGAAGTTATGATGATGTAAATGCTTCAAAATGGACTTTTGAAAATGAACCATTTGATATCTGATGAATTATTCAAAAGGAAGGAGACATGCCCATGTTAGGGGCGATAGAAAATCAAATGTTGCTTTGAGGTGTTGTTAGAAAAGGAAGGTGTTGTTGTCAACTTGCATTAAAGCTTCAAAAAGGAAAGAAAATTGGTCGACCATGAACCTAACAACTATGATTGAAACTACAAAGGCCAAACTCCCTAAATAGGTTGATGGGGCAATGGAGGATGTCAATATGAACCCAATGCCACCAAAAGTTATTGGGGGAAAAACTTGTTTACGAATTAGAAGTTTTTCAAGGTTATCAAAGGACCCTAGACCTAAAAGGTGTCGAAACACTCGAAGGAAGGAGGAGTCAAAAGAAACAAGGGAATTTAGGAAGGTGGGATAAAGAAGTGTGCAACATCATAAATATGATTGCCATTGCACATAACAAGGAATTAAAATTCCAAAGGTTACCTGGACATCGCCGAATCTAAGGAAAATGTCAACATGTCAAACATTTTTTTGTAATGTATCTTTGATGAAAAATTATTTAATTGAATGATAAAGTGCCCAATGGAACCCCCAAAACTTTAATTCCTTTTAAAGGTGTGTTAAACTGTGATGGTGTGTCGAAATTAGGTGACAAGCCAAAAGGGGACCATGTTACACATTTCTAAAGTTGTATAGAAAAACTCATCGCATGGAATTCAATTTTAAAATGTTCATATGTGAAGGATATAATGGAGAGGGCTCAATGATGTGAATGTCTCCTACAATGGATGGAAATAGAAATGGCTAGTTATAAAACATAGTGCTTTAAGGTGAACTTAGGCAAATAATGCCCTTCCCAAAAAATCACCTTGATAAGTTCCAATGGCAAATGGGATGACCATGATGTTGCCATCATGGTTAAGTGATTGTAAATTAGGGGAGATTCAAATGCATAAAATGAACAAATAAAGGGGATAAGTTGTATGATGTCCCCACCTATTACACAAAGTTTTTGAAATATGATTTTTTTGACACTGAATTGAAGGCATTTGTCACATCTAGCTAGAAAACAACCTAATTGGAATGAAGGTCCAAGGTGCACCTGATGCCATGGACCATTGTTTCACATCCACCCTTGGTTATTATTCTGAATTGGTGTGGGGAAAAATGTATTACAAACACATCACAAAATTGAAAGCATAAAATGTGGTTTGTGAATTGATACAACGTTTCCATTATGGCAATGGGATGAACTTCACCTAAGGGTTTGATCATGGCCAAAAAGCGAGCAACCCCAAGGATATGTTGACGCACTCTCAACTCCTTGCAAGACTCAAAAGTGAGTCCAAGTACAAAACAACAAAAGGGGAAAGAGTTGGGGCACGCTCCTTAACTCACAACACTTTGAAAGGTAGAGGGGCGTGTTGGAGTTCTGGGATGGGACTAGGAAGAGTTGACAAGCTTCATTCACTCACACGGGCCTACACACAACCCACATAAAGTGGTTAGTGCATAATTGGAGCACCTTTGGTGCTAGGACGAGCCACGGGCAACACGAACACACAAGACTCACCACGGCCCAGACTTGGGGGAAGCCACCGCCTTCCCCTTATAGTATATTTTGCACCTCTCCAAGGGGCCCACATCTAAATGGATTTTCTCTCCCGGGACTCCTGAATGGGAGTCCTGAAATCGCGCCAACGAGGACTCCCGCAACTTTGGAGCCCCGTAACTTTGCGATCAGACCTTGAATCAAGGTGCGGTTTAAAGCAAAGTTGTAGCTCTTGTCGAGAACTTTTCAACGATATGTCGCACATTGTCTGCAGCTAAGTAAATCGGGTCGATTCCCAACTTTTTCTGGTCGGGAGTCAAATTGGCAATTTGACTTCCGACCCTTCTTTTGGCCATAACTTGTGTTTCAGATGTCCAAATGAATAATGCAAGCCCATTTTAGACATCTAAGTTGCAAGAGCTTTCCATTGATATAAAGAAAACTACAAGCCATTGAGTACCCCTGAAATCGCTCTCTAAAGTTTTGGAAGTCCACCGAGACTCCATCTCCCAAAGTGGGAGTTGCCTTGGGAGTGTGAGGGTTCACTCCCTCACACTTTCCTACATTCCCGGGAGTATGTGATGTGACTCCCGGGCTTCTCTTGGCCCACACCCTTGTAACCCCCTTTGCCTTGGTCACGAGCCCAAAGTTAGGGTTGCGACATATGTGCAATTCAACATGGAGTGTGACCTTGTGTGATATGAAAGCAAAATTGAAACAACTATGGGAATCCATTCATGGAGTTTTTTGGGTGAAAGTACTTTCAAAGGTGTTCAAAGACCATCCCAAAAATACCACTTACAAATAAATTTGACATGCGTTGAAAATTGGAATGTTAGCTTAAAGGAGTTAGATGAAAGTTCAAGGTCTTGGTCTAGTTCATAATCTTTTTAAAAAAGGAAGAAAAAGTTGTCTAATTCAAGATGTAGAATGTTGAAAATTAAAGTGGTGTCAAAAGAAGTGGGTGTAGGACAAAGTGGTGCCAAAATGCATGTTGCTCGAAACTCCTGCACATCCAAGGACTAAGTTGTAGAGAAAATGTTTATGAGTTGGAATATCATGTTGGGCATGAAGCATTGAGCTTGAACTTGTTGCCAAAAGATAGGCTTATAAAAAGGATTCTTCCCTTAGGTTTTCCCAATCACCTACTAAAAAACATTTGAATCGGATCCTCATTTCCCTATGACCAATGGCCTCCTTCAAGGGGGCAAACCAATACACCATTGAAATAACAATAGGAACAAATGTCAAAGTGTCACATCATAGGGGTCATGTACTAATTTATTTAGTGAAAAACAAAATGCCATTTATACATCACATTATAAAATGGTGGGGATGTAATTATACAGTTGAAGACGAGGAAAGCCAAGATGGAAGGACCTAAGGACATCTAATGTTAAAACCCAAGCCCAAGCTAATGCAAGCGAGTTGGGAGTAAGGGAGGGTATTGATCCTGGATGGTCATGTAGGTTTGGATTGGATGTTAAACATGAATGTTAATGACAAATTAACCTTCGAAAAATAAATTGACACCCACAAGCAGGGTAAGAGGCTCTAGGTGGAGGTCGTATGTGTGTTAAAAAGATGGGGGTAGGTTGAGGGGTCTTATCATGGGCAACTAACTATAAGGGCTAACAAAGTGGAAGGGGAAAAAGGTTATACATGTGCATTATTTAAAGGGATTAGAAAAGTGTTGGGTCGCGGCTCCACATTCACACAAAGGGTTGGGGGTTGGTGGGGGGAGCTAATGGGTGGTGTGTGATTTGTTAAAATGATATGGGGAGTTGGTTGGGGGTGTGTGGTTTGCATAGGAAAAGGGGTGAAAAATGGGGTTGTGGTGGTGTGTGAAAAGGAAAATGGGCAATGTGAACTCTAAAGTTCAATGAAACATAATGAATTAAGGGACATAGGACGTTTTGTGCCCGTGAAGAAAGAGGTTTATTAGGAGTGCAATTGCAAATAAGCCCCACTTTCTAAATATTACTTATTTCAACATGGAAATCCTAAAATTATAAAGCCAACCACACAAAATTAGGCAAATCAAAAGAAATATATATATATAATTGTCAAAAACAAACAAGTCTTATTCCAAAGGATAGTTAAACTCTAATTTTTCTATAACCTTGGACACCACCATCCTTATTTTATTGGGTTCAATACAACATATACACTTTGGAAAACTATTGTGCAAGGATTACGGGCCCAAAAACTTTTAATTTTTAATTTTTTTTTACTACCCAATTGAAGTATCACCTAACTTCAATAATAGAAAAACACCCTAAACTCAATCCTAGAAAACATATGATTGGTGAATGACTAGCCATTATGTATTCACATGTTCACATTTGCAACGCATTCTTTTTTCTATTTTTTCTTTTTCCTTCGCTATTTTTCTAAAATTGTGACAAAAACTAAACACATTAAGACCATGGCGAATTTTATTTTTTAATGGCAAAAACCCTTTATTGTGCTTAATTTGTAAATAATAACCAAATTCTTTGTGATAAAAAACTTTCTAGTCTTGACAAAAATGTATAAAAAAGGACCCAACACAAAACAAAACCAAACACACACACACACACACACACACAAAACCTTGACCTCTTCACCTTTGTTGTTTTGTTGCATGTTGATGTTTGTGATGTTATCGTCACCATGTTCCTCCTTTGCTCCAAAAATGGTTGCTTTCATATGCCCCACCGTGCCCTCAAAATGTATAAATTAAACTTACAACCAATCCTCCTAATGGAATTGCAATTAGACTTATAACCAATCCCTATTTTTATTGAAATGGAATTGGAACCCCTCTTTCCTTTTTCTTGAACATCCCCCATTACAATTTTTTCCTTTCTATCCCTCTTTATCATTCTTAACATGTCTTTTTTTTCTCCTCCTATTACATGGAGTTAACAAATGAGCACAAGGAAACAATAACAATACTGGCAACAAAGTTACCACCACCATTACCATTGCCATTCATTCTCCAACAAAACCCTGAAAGTAAATTTTTTTTGTTCCTACTTACTAGTGGATGGTCCTTTGAGAAGGCACAACCAAAAACAATTACTTTCTTGTTCACTTTGAGATTTGGGTCATTTTCTTCAAACACACCTTGTACAAAAAGAGGCCTTAGGATGCCCCAAATGTGTGATGAAATTATTCTTAAAGCAATTTCACCCATATTTGATATTTGGGCCTCCAACATATTTTTTCACATCCAATGATTTATAGTTTTCTAAGCCCCATCCATCTATTTATGAAACAAGGTAGTTTATTTTGTTTTATTTTGTTTGTCATGTTAAGATCTCCCAAACCATAATGTTTCATGTTGTGCTCTTGGTATTTTTGTTAATGTTTTTATTCTCAATAGTTACATGCAATTAAGGTAGGGCCAAATGAAGTTAAAATAACTATAATTGATCAAAAGATAACCATTTGACGAGGAGAGGTCCATATTAAAAGATGGTTGTATTATTAGATGGCAAAATAATTATAGAAATCTTTTAGAATGAAATTGTTCCATGACGAAATATTATTAATGTAATGAATTACCTTCACACAATAGAATAAACATGAGATAATTATAGGAAGGAATTTGAATAAAATAATATTTGTTAATGAAAATAATATTTTCATCTGATTGACTTAGAAAGGTATCCTAGTGATTGTTTAATTACTAATGACAAGTATTTATTTATCTTGTTTTATTTATTAGGGGGTGAAATTATTTAGGTTAATTAGTCCAAATAAAAAAATGGATAAAAGATGAATGGTTTCCCTTAACTAAGATTTGTGAAAGAGATTAAAATATGGTGAAAAAATATAGGAAAATAAGGAAACCCATGTGTAAAAAAAATCACTTTTGTTTTTTAATTATCTCTAGGGTTCATTTCGTTCTCTAATTAGATCTTATCTTTTTCATTTTATCATTGTGTATGTGAGATTTTTAAAAAGTTAGTGTGTGAAGTGGGAAAAGGTTATATTTGTGTGAAAAAAAAACACAAACAATGAATTATGGTTGAAAATAAACTTGTGATATCTTTAAAGTGTTTTTCCCCTAATTTTTTTAATGCAATGAAATAATTCTATTTTTAATTGATTTTTTTTTCTTTTTAGTTGGGTTATATATTTTTGTAATAGAAAATATTTTTGTAATATCTATTGGATTAAGAAAGTAGGTATGTTGTAAAGCAATCTTTGTTTCTAGAAAGTAACAACTAAATGTAATTACTAGTTTCTTAGGTTGTAGAAGGTAGGTAATAGTTATAGGAGGTCTACAAAGGTTGCCAATTTTTTTCAAAACTACAAAGGATGGTAGTTGTTGCATGATGATAGATTGATTAAAAACAACAATTACAAAAGGGCAGTAGCTATGGAAGGGTAGCAAATGGTTATCATCATTTTCCAGGTCTATTGCATGACAATAGTTGTTATGTGATAGTAGATAGATAGAAGGTAGTCCCTACATTCAAGTCTTTTCATTTTTCATTATTATTTTTTGTCCACATAACAATTGTGTCATTCATGGTAATTAGGTTGTCAATCTTGCGGTCTTACAATCCATTTGATTTCCTACTTTTAATTTCCTAGACTACAATATATATATAAGGTGTAAGTTTATTTATGTATTGTATGCAAGCCCAACATTGTGGCCTCTTGTATAATCTATTTTTTTGTTGTGAAGTTTATGTGGAACTTTCATGGTATTAAAGCCGAATTATATTTTAATTGTTTGAAATCATGATGTGAACATAGTTCCACAATGATTGATGAATGATTAGTTGGTCCATGTTGTTTGTGTAATTTAGCTCTAGAAGTAAGAATAATTATCTACTATAAACATAGTTTCAACTTCCAAGCTAGATTTGATTTTGTATATGATTTATGATAACTATAAGACAAAATGTCAACAATGTCAGGGGAAATGTTCTTTCATGATTCCAACAAGTTAACAAGGTCAATTAACTACCATCACTAAAAGATTCTTATCGTGAATCAATCAAAAAAGGAAAGAATGTGGGATGTGGTAACCCCACTCTTAATTTTTTTGTCCTTTTCCATTCAACCTTCCAATGAGTGACACTAACATAAAGGAAGCAATGTCATTGCAATCATGTTTGATCATAGTAAATTAATGATGTAAAAAAAAGGAAAAAATAGTGGCAACAAAGGAACAAAATACAAAATTTGCCTCTAAAAAGCAAATTCACACACCACCTAATGTTGGAACGCATATTTATATAATGATGATTCATACACCACTTGAAAATCCTAAAATGGAATAAAATTAAACCATGTTAGTATTAATATCATTAATTTAAAACAACTTACTTTCAAAGATATTTGAGTTTGAAAACCCTAAATGAACATGGATGCATTTATTGGAAAATGTACAAGATCTGTGATGTTACGAAAAAAATGCATTTGAAAAATTATTTGCAACCATTGTAGATCAGTGAGAACATTGAGTTGGAAAGGTGCCTTAGAAAGTTCAAAACGCTCAAATTACAACTAATAATGATCAACATGCCCATGGTAGAAGAAGATTTGGTGGAAATCTTACTAAATGTCATGTTTGAATTGTATTTATTAATTCGGGTAATCAATAACACAAGCATTAACTTGTCATTCAAAACACTTATGAGGATATTGCAACATGAAAAAAATCACAAATTTGTCTACTACAAAATGAAATCATCAAAAGATGTTTTGTTTATTCAATACAAGAGAGGCACAAGAGAGGCATTATGTGTCAACTAAACAATGCAAGTCACAAACCATCCATTTGTTTTTATTGTGGAAAGCTTTGACACTTAATTACTTAAAGATTGCAAAGAACATGAATCAAACATTAAGTAACTAGAACAAGACTAGTGTTATTAGTGGGAACATTAAAAATGCAAATGTAGTGGAAGACACACATGTCGATCAATTATAACATGATGACTCAAATGTGCATTAATTGTTTGAAATAACTACATTGAATCTAGAAGGAAAGATAGACAATCAATAGTACCTAGATTTAAGTGTTTCAGCACATGTTATAGGGGATAATTCAATTTTGACAAATGTAAAACCACTTCCCAATATTCCAAGTGTAAAGATAGTAAAGGGCTAATCACATGACATTGTTGGAAAAGGAAGCATGAATGTTGAGACTTTGTCAAGTGGAATGAAGGGCATTATATTAATGTTCTATATGTACTTAAAATATTAAGAAAATTGTTGAACATAGGAAATATAACAAGTTAAGGTTACATAACAGTGTTTGATGAGAGACAATGCCTTGTAATTCATGAAAAAGAATACATAATCGCAATGAAAGGAACATGAAACATGGTTATGTGTTGTCTAATGGCTCATTTGAAGCAAATACAACATTCACAAGAGTCACAAACAAGTTTTTATAATTGATCCATATGGATATGGTTTTAATTTTTAAGATTTCATTAGTATGATATTCAAGATTACTAAAGTTTCAATTCCTTATGAAACCTCTTAAAAACCTAGGTCAATTTTCATATTGAAAAATGTTGCTATTAGCTAGTGCGGTGAAATCATTTTGAAAATCCTAAAAAGGAAACCCATAAAATCCATAAAAATAAAAGCCCGTTTAGATATTTTGATTATGTACCCATTGGGCACAAAAAAATTTGACAAACGAAAAAAAAAAAATTTCAAAAGGACTTTTGAAAACAAGATCCAATTTTGACCTTTCAAAAGTTCATAACTACCATTTTGGTTAAGGTTTCACCAAAAAAAATTTCACATTAAATAACTTTATGATTTCATTCTTCAACACATGTTTAATCATTATAAATAATTTAAAGTGGAATTCAATATGAATTCTTGAATTTCCTAACAATCTAATCAACTAATCAATCCATGATTTTAATTCCAAATGTTCACTATCTAATATATTAATTCACTACGTCAGTCAGTTAGTCAGTGATGGGGGTTTTGGGGGTGGGGGAGGGAGAGGCCAGTGAAGCAACGGGCGATTGGTGTCAATCTATGACGGGGGTTGGACCACCACGGTTTCCGCATCGGCCAGGTGTACAAACTAGGACTTGATCTCCACAAAGCATCACAGCCGTCCAAAGGGAAGGAATGACGGTCGGATCACATCCCTCTCCCTCCGCACTAGAGGCGGATATAAAAACCTTCCCTTCCCCCCCCCACTACGAAAGAACCGGTGGTTATATAAAGGAGCATGTTTTCGGAAATTTCCAAAACTTTCGGGAACTAAGGTTCAAAATGTCAGAATCGGGGTTTTGGGTTTCTCACCCCCATCGGGTAAGGGAGTAAATACCCGGACTGATAACCTGAGGGTACACACAGTTGGTTCTGATACCCGCACAACGTCGGTCGGGACCACTGCACTAAGTCACAATATTGTTTTTATCTGTGGGGATATAAATGCCTTAGAATGGGACCCACAAGTGTTATTTTGAGAAAATTTCCAATTATGGCAACCAAACAAAGCGTTCGGGGTGGCTGGAGTGGCGTAGCCACGGGTGTCCGAAAGTCACGGGTACCACTAGTTCATAATAAATGCATTATTTTCATATCAAATTGTGCAAATGTCTTCATAATCAAATTGTTAGTTTAAAACGGGTCATCATTTAATGTCATTAATATGTATTATTCACCATAAGCATTTAAACACAAAGCACCTTGCAAAATTTATTATTATGATTCGAAAAATGAGCCACCATAACTTGCATTCACCTAACATTTATAATGGTCTTTATTGCCTTGATGTGAAAACCTTGAATGAATCATTGCAAATCAATATAGTTGATAATTCATCATATATATGCAAGGATATGACCCTTAAATTAGGCCATTTGAATTACATAGGTTTGAAATTTATGTTTGAAAATGAAATGGCAAAGGGGATTTTAACAAACCTATGTGTGATTGAAGAGGTGTGTCGTGGCTACCAACTAAGGAATCTAATGAAAGAACATTTTCCCAAAAACCAAACTCAAACATTAGAATTAATTGAATAAGTACATCTTGACTTGTGTAGCCTTTTTCCAATCAAGTTATTAACTAGGTTGTAATTGATTTGACTAATGACTAATCATGAAAAATTTAAGTTTATTTCTTGAAGAAAAAAATGAAACATTTAGAAAATTCTTGTTGTTTAAACATGAACTAGAAAACCAAATCGTTGAATCAATCCAAATCCTATGATTAGATAGAAGAGGGGAGTATACATGTCAAATGAATTTGTAAAACATGGTTAAAGTAATGGCATAGTACAACAATTTGCCCAAACAAGGAGCCCCCAAGAAAATGGGGTTGATGAGAATATGAATAGTTTGCTTATAAATAAGGCCAAATCAATGATGCTTGAAAATGGTACTCCAAACTATGTTTGGGCTAAGGCAATTAGTAATACAAGTTATCTACTAAATAGATGTCCCACGAAAGTTAATCACAAAATTACATTATAACAACTTTTCTCATGAGTGAAAGTTGATATAAATCATTTATGATTATTTGGATGTCAAATATATATTCATGTTCTTTAGGAGGACATTAAAAAACTAATTGCCCATGCCTTAGAAGGAACATTTGTAAAGTATGATGGTCATTCCAAATCATATTAATGTTATAGTCCTCAACATAGAAAATTATCATCACCAAAAACATTAAATTTGATGAAATGTTAAATGTAACATTGGAGAGAATCATAAAACCTTACCTAATCTTGTGATTGGTGACTTATGATCTTATGTCATTGAAACAAACTCACATAAGGCCACAAATGCCTAATGATATTTGGATCAATCCAATACCTCACATTTCAACCCAAGAATCTTGCAGTTTAGAAGAAAACAAGAAAGGTTACCCAAAGGCCAATGATGTGGCAAATCATTTGCCACAAGAAATTTCCAATGAAAAAATTAAAACACCACCAATAAATTCGTCCAACTCACCATCAACCCATGTTGTGGTTAGTCATGGAACAAAGGCTGTCATGTTACATGATCTCCTACACCAAGAAGCCAATTGACTAGATAGCAACAACCCCATTTTGGATGGTTGATTCTTAAAGAGTGTTGACATCATTTGGTCCCTATGGATTTTCTAGTGAATATTCAAAAGATTATCTTCTTGTTGTGACACAGATATCGAAACCACATAATTACATGGAACGTTTAGTTCATAAAAATGGAATCATGCATTGGTTCAAAAAATGGATTTTATTTTGAAAAAAGGCATGGAGTCTTGCTAACCTTCATTAGGAAAAAACCAATCAATGCATGGTGGGTGTACAAAATAAAATTTGCAATTGACAGAAAACTTGACGAGTTCAAAACATGTTTAATGGAAAAATGATATGAATAGAGAATGGGAATTTATTTTGACAAAATTTAATTTGCATTATTCATTAAATGGAACATAATGAGATCAATAATGGCCCTCATAGCCCACAAAAAGTGGGAGTTACTGCATTTGGATGTAAAAAATGTTTCTTAATGGTGATCAAAATTAGGAGGATGTTTTCATGGTGCAATCCAAAGGTTTCTAGGTCCAAGTGCAAGAGTAAAAGGTGTGCAAAATTCATAAAGTTTTGTATGTGTTCCAGCAAACATTGAAAGTTTAATATGAAAAAATATATTAGTATTTGTGAACCCAAGGCTTTACCAAAAATGATGTGGATCACAACTTGTATCACCTATAGGAAGATGGAAAACTCCTAATGATGGTGTTTTATGTGAATGACCTTCTAATTATAAAAGACCACATTGAGAAAATTCATTGGTTGAAAAACTGATCATGTTTTCAATTTAAAATGATGAAACTTGGACTTTTAAATTTTATTGGGAAGTGAACTTTTTTATCTTTATGAATTAACATTATTATGTGCCAATGATTATGTCACATGTATTCTTGATGAAAATGCCAAGTTTGGGATGGACAAATGAGAGGAGGATAATAATTTGACCTTGTATTGTCAAATTATTGCCAAGTTGATTTATCTCACCAATAGTCGTGTTGACCTCACATATATAGTGGGGATATTTAACAAATACATAAAGTAACCCAAGAAGGCACACTCAGAAGGCACCCATCAGATTTTTAGGTATCTTAAAGGTACTTAGGATTATGGAATCCTTTACCAATATGGGGATGAAAATGACATTCATGGTTTTACTAATGTAAATTGGGTTGGTGACAACCAAAATATAAAATTTACTTCAAACTACTTATTTATGTTTAGAATAGGCATATTGATGTGGTGTTTGAAGAAACAACCAATTGTTATACTTAACTCAATTGAGGCTGAATGTCAAACTATATTTAAGGATGCAAAAAAAGCAACATGGTCAATAATGTTCATGAATAAGTTGTGTTTCAAACAATTATGCCATTATACATCAACAACCAAATTTGCATGAAGATTGCGAAAAACCCAATTTACCACACACACACCAAACATATCAAGGTGCATTATTATTACGTTATAGAAAAAATATTTATAGAAAAATGGAATTGATTTATGTGGCCACAAATGATCAAATAATAAATATTTTGAATAAATAACTAGGCCAAATTAAATTAGATAACATATAAAAGTACAAAGTTTATACAAATGCCAAACAAAAATGTTTATATAGAATAAAAAGAATAGTAGCCATCATTCTCATAATTTAATAATTTAGTAATTTATTTTTAACACTTAAATACCCACGTGCTCATTGATTTGTTTTTAAAATCAAGGAAGGTAATTGAGAGTAAGAAAATGTGTTGATGCTTTTATGTTCAATAGTTACATGCAATTAAGGTAAGCCACATGAAATTAAGATAACTAAAATTGATTTTAAAAAACCACCCCATGAGGATAGGTTCATGTTTTTAATTTCATGGACTATAGTTTGTATATATCTATAATAGGTGTATGTTGATTTATGTACTTTGTGCAAGCCCAACATTATGGGCTGTTATATAATCATTATTTTTATGTTGCAAAGTTTATATGGAACTTTCAATCTATGAAAAGCTTTAATGAATAAGGGTGCAACAACTTGGTTTGAGATTTTTTGGAACTACAATGTGAAAGCTATTAATTATTGAACCATTTTTTGAATGAAAATCAAATAAAACTGAAATTGAAAATTGTATTGGAATTTGGAAAAAAAATTGGTGTTGTTGGAAAACCTTTGGTGAATTAAATTTGATGTAGTTTATTTTACAAATTTCAAAATTAAGGTGTGAAAGATATCATGATTTTAAGTGTATTTCATTGTTGGAAATTCAAACAAATTACAAAAATTAGGTTTGTCCTTTCAGTTGAACCTTCAACATGTTCACATTTGGGCCAATAACATAGGCTACATTAGTAATCATGAAAATAAAGGTGGAATATTAGTCAAATAAAAATAATGAAACAATCATTATATCATATCAAAAAGAAAAAAATATAATGTGCAATTTTTTTGCAAGCACAACATCACCTAAACAAATATTGGCCTAAGAACATTTGTGTTTTTCAAATTGGCATATAACTTACTATCCTTCATTCAAAAAATATTTTGTAAGGCATTGATGGGAATGTTATTAGTATCCACACTTTTATACTTGGACATTATTTATAATAACCAAAAGCCTCCATCAATTATTGAATCCATAATTGTCATTGAGGAGTTTAGAAACATTCCAACCCTTCACATAAGCTTCTTATAAGATCAATTGCTCTTTCAAATGTATGCAACCATCACATGTAAAACATCTTTTAGGCACTTGGGAAAAAATTTAAAATTGTATTTCAAGAGCATAATATATTGTGAATAAATATCCCTCTCTTTTAACAAGAAGGATATTATGCCTACTATAATATTTTATAATGAATTTAAACACAATATCCTTCTTGCCTTTGATCCTTGCCTTGGTAGGCAAGGCCAACAAGTCAACAAGTAATATGATGAGATCTTTTGCTAGTATAAACCCCATGTTTCAAAAGAACCATAGAACATGTGCTTCCTTCAACCACATTCAGTGTCTTTCGTTGATGAGTCTGACATTGTGTTTACCAACAATGGCATTTGCACTTTAGCTGATGTTGTCGTTGTCAACCCAACACAAGTGGATTTATTTTTCCAATTTTGAGCAACTCAAGGATTTGTTGCCTTGAATGCAACTCAAGTCAGAGAAAGGAGTTATTGTAATTGACATCTAATAAATCAATTCCTCCCTTTAGCAATTGAAGTATTTGGTTGCTTACACAAACATGTTGATGTGTTTCTACATGATTGTGTCAATGCCATTTGTAGCGTGACGAGGACAAAAAGCTTTCATCTTTTTATCTTGGTCATTTTTGTTTGTTAAAAAATTTCAATCACATTACAAAAGATGCAAGGATCTTCCATTAAATCACGCGATAGTTGTAGGTTTAGCTATTTCAAGACTTCCACCCCTTCAAGACACACCTCCCATTATCATGGTTGATCTATTACAAGCCATCAATTTTGAACATGTAGATATGGTCAACCTTCCATAGGTGGTCGGTTATGGACATGCATAGATTTTCATAGCAACTTTGAGCCAACTTGATGTCCTATCACTTTTCCCTTTTCCTTTATTTTACTCCTTTGTACATTTCCTTAATCTACGATGCGTTTCTTAATAAAGATTTACAGTCTTTAATAATAAGAACATGAGAAAGGAAAGTAGGTAAAATGAGTAAAAGAATAGAAGGTGAAGAATAATGTAAGGGGATGGAAAAGAGACATACATGCATGATTATGGTCTTGTCCTAGGCCCCTTATTTTTGGACCTGCCCGCCCCGCCTCGCCCCCCAATTGTTGGGCTTTACAAACATTCTATTCGCCTCATTCATCCCACAAAAGAATCTGCCCAAGTTTTTCTAAGGGGGTTGGAATTCACTTTGGATGACCTTTTTCATTTTGGATGACCTTTTTCATTTTATTTTATTTTTCCTGGCAAAAGTTTGCTATTTTTGGACAAAGAAATTGGGAAAATTTTAGATAATTTTGTTTTTCTAGTGTAAAAATTTGCTATATTTGTGGAAAACCGCACCAAATATTGGATATCCAAAAATTAAAAAAAGCAAAGAAAAGAAAAGAAAAAACCATGGCCCTGATGTCACATATGGAAATGAATCTCTTATTAACACCACATTGTCTTTCTTATTATTATTATTATTATTATTATTAACCAGACAAAAGTGTCTTCTCAATAACCGGACATTTTATTTGTGACTTTCTTTCTATATATGTATATATACTATTTTTATTTATTATTAATTTTTCAGAAGGAAATTAAATGTTGGCCTAATTGGCAGATCTGTGTATATGGGAAAAAAAAGG
>Ga0209208_10001284_pt1 | contig 35199 bp, 24 predicted proteins | sample S1TSphfallax_3_FD_187694 | JGI IMG/M metagenome (GOLD analysis project Ga0209208, IMG submission 187694) | Host-associated microbial communities from peat moss isolated from Minnesota, USA - S1T2_Fd - Sphagnum fallax MG (SPAdes) (version 2) | ecosystem: Host-associated > Plants > Peat moss >...
CTTGGAGTTTGTATTCTCAGTAGTAGTGATTTTGTATATTCTTATGATGAAGATGATTTGTCCAAGCCTATAGAGATTCTTCCCATCTCTCTCTCTCTCTCTCTCTCTCTCTCTCTAATGCATGCATGCAAAACCCTAAACCCTTGCTGTGGGCTGCACTCATGATCTTCTTGTTTACAAAGTTTTGGACAAAAAACAAAAACACAGAAGAAGATGTGCTGCATTGATCAGTGGCATTGCAGTGACCAGTCATTCTCTCTTCTGTTTGGGTGCAGTGACCAGTCATTTTTTGAAACAGAAGAGATTTGATCACCCACCCAAACAAATATTTCTCACTCCAATTTTCCATGAGAAGATCCCCACAGTAGATGCAATTGTTGTCATCATTCGAGGTTTGTGCTGTGAATCAATCAAACTTTGTCCTCTGAATCTGTTTCTTTGCTCCTTTTGGGTGGGTTCATCATCATCATGGCTGCACAGACAAGAATCCAGTCTGGAAGTACATCCCTTTTGTGGAGGACTTGTTGTCTTGAGAGTGGGTTTGGAACCCTTCTTCTCCCATCCAGTGTGATCATCATCATCATCAGCCATGAGTGTGGTGAAGAGTTACAATTAAACAATTTTTCCTCCAAAATGTCTGGACAGTAATGACTGGATTGCATGTGTATGCGGTAGGTTCTTCTGGTCCATGCAGCAGGGCATTGGCCTCTCTGGGAAGCAGAGATTCTGAACCAACTGCAGCCACAGGTCAGTTCTCAGGGAAGCAGCAGCAGCAAGTGTTTGTTTCTTTCATAATTGAAAATGTTGGAGAGATGAACAGAAACAAATCATTTTTTTTTTGCTGCACTTGCCTGAGCTTTGTGCAAAATCAATTGCATCATGGAAGCTGTCTGTTCATGAAATGATCATTCAAAGTGGTTGTGAGTCCAATATCTTTGTGGGCTGGCAGCCTCATTGACATGTATACCACATGTGGAGGGTGTTCAACAAGATACCCTTACACAATGCAGTTGCTTGGATGGCCATGCTACTTTGATTCTATGGGTTCAGCTTGCATTATCACACCCACCTCCAAGCATTATGTCTATGGGTGATCTTGGCTGATGCCAGCCATCTACACAACAAATATGATCAAGACAATGTCCTGTGAACCAACTGTAGCCATGTGGAGGACCTTGCCCAGTGCTTGCAGAATTCATGGTGATGTGGAGATGGGAATACAGTCCACAAACCAATTCCTTAAGGTGGACCCTGGAAATGACACAGGTTCCTTTAGTTTTATCCAACATCTATGCTGCTGCTGACTTGGGGGAATTCCATGCAAAAAGTTGGCACCAGAGAAAGGAAAGATGTGAAGAAACAGGCAGTTTGTAGCAGATGGCCCCACAGGTAAGTTACAGCAGATGATCAGGGTGCAGAGTGCAGAAATTCCTGCTTAAATCGAAGGTTATCTCCACAGATGAATGATGCTGCACATTATATGCAGTACATGATCAGGGCTTACATCAGCTCACAAGCAAGCATTTTCCTGACTGTCACCACTGCTAGCCCCATCACAAAGACTTTTGATTTCAATCTTGACATTAGGTGTTTTCTGCCAACAACTTCTCCATACACACTGTTCCCTTTTATCCCACATGCCACTCAACTGCGATGAAATGGAATATATTACCACAAACAATCCAGGCACCAGCATACAGCCTAGTCTACCTTCGCAATGTACAACCAATCTCAGATTTCAGCTACTTGTTCATTGGCTCATCATTGAAGGCACGAAGGAGACAGATTCTACTTTCAGGTTTGGGCCTAGAAGACAGACACCAATCCACTGAATTTCATATACCAATCAGAAGATACGGATAGATACCATGAGAGATTTCTTCTTTCTGTCAAAGAAAAAACTAAGAGACTATTGTTCCAGAACCAGAAAAGTCCACCTTAGAAAAAAATCCCCAGCACAACTGAAAGAAATAAACATACCATGATAGTTTTTTTCTTTGTCTCTCTCAACAAAGAAACCTAAGAGGCTATTGCCACAGAAGCAGAACAGCTCACCAGAGAAAACATTCAAAGCAGAACTGAAAGAAATCAACACATCTTGATGAGAGAGATTTCTTCTTTTTTTTCTCAAAGAAAAAAACATAGGAAGCTATGATGCAGAACCTGACAAACCAGCTGAGAAACATCATCCCCAACACAACTGAAAGTAATAAAGCAAACCTGCTATAAAGTACAAGAAGAAAAACATGTGCAACAACAAGAAAGTCACCATGTCAACAACATTCTCAAACTGCTTGAAACTTTGTCAGATAATTTCAATCACACATCATTGGAGAAATCTTCTCCAAACAGCTCCATAACCCTAAACCAGAAGGACACCGGACAAGAACAGAAATCCTCCTTCTGTAAAATGAAGACACATGTGAGAATGAAGATACATGTAAGAGTGTGCTCGTTGGATGGTTTTTTGTCAGATAGATGGTCTGCTGATGGTTTGCTACAAAATGATAGTCGTATGAAGAGAAAAATGTCTAATCAAAGAGGGAGAAACCCATGTCATCATCACTCTCCTCCTTCTCTTCTTCTTTCTTCTCTTCCTTCGCTTCTTCAGCAGGTGCAGCTGCTGCTCCGGAAGCTGAGGAACCTGTGGCACCACCACTAGAAAACACAGCACCACCTCCTCCACCACCAACTATGACCTGAATAAAAAAATTAAAAAAACCCCAATGGGAATGGATTCCATCATCAAGAATTGACAACAACACTCTATGTTCCAATAGATTACGTGTTTATAAATACAGGAAGAAGAAACAAGAACAAGAACAAGAGATGGGCTGCCTGCGAAAGACTTTTACGATACCTGAGCCACAGCGGAAGTAGGAGTGACAAAAGAGAAAGAGGAAGACACAACGCCGGAGCCTGCCGCCGTCAACGCCAAGTTGGTGAGCTTGCGCTGCAGCTCCCAGGTGCTGCTAGCGCTGCCCTCCAGATCAGACTGGTTCCCAATCTGCTTGGCCGTCCATGTCCCGGAGGCAAATCTCACCACAAACGTGAACACTGCCATCGCTGCTGCTCCACCCAATATTCAAAAGCTCTCAAACACAACTGCATGAAAGGGAAAGAGATTTTCTTGAGCGCCGCTCAAGTGCTTTCAAGGATCTCAATCCTTAGGGCTAGGGCTATTAGGATTAGGGTTAGGGTTTTACAAGCGCTATAGGACTAGGTTTACTCCAGCGCTTGGGATCTTCTATTTCTTCTTCCAGGAGCCACTGCCACCGCTGTCGTGCAAGGTGTATACGCACAGAAATGATGATGTTTGACACACACCCACTTTACCGAATTTGCAGTGCAAATCGACCCAAGAAGCGCAGATGGAATTCTCAACCCAACCACAAGATGACAACATTAAGCAAGGGGATTGTTGTTCTCAGTGCGCAGCAGGCTTGACATTATCATGGATTCTGGGTGGATTGCACAGGCATTTCTCAGAGCACGTGTCCATTCTCGCGTGCTGGTATGTATGTGTCCATTGCGGTCCTCATCTTCAAAAACTCTAGAACCCATCTTCTTCTCTTGCTGCTGATGACAACTACTTTTTTTCTGCCATTTTCTTTTCCTCATATATTCACCTCATGCTAGAATGCTTGTTTATCACAATGTGAACCCATGTGCATAATTACAGGGAGAAGGATGTAGACGGTGCATACAACAGTCCCACACACATGGGACTACCGTCATGCATCTAATACAATTAGGAGGAACAAGGTGTGTTGGAGCTTTTCCATGGAGAGCATTCTGAAGTGCGTCTTCTTCTTCTTCTGCCACTACTGATGGTACAATTGCCTCCTGGGTCCCTGACCTTGCATGCTCTCTTCTTCCAAGTTTAGGGTTTAGGGTTTAGGATTTTCTCTGTCTCCCTGTGGTATCTCTCAGAGCTCCTGAGGATTATTTCGGTTGAGAAGTTTTCACTTGGAGGGGAAGCAATTTTTGCCTGTCGCTTAGAAAGTGGATGTGAGAGCTTGAAATGGAGATCTACACTCCATTGGCACCTACTACTTCTCTCTGCTTGCTCAAACTTGATCACTTGTTTTTGCAAACAGAACATGGTGAATTTGAGCATGTCAAGCTTTGCCTTTTCAGGGTTTTTTGCAAAAACTCAGATCCACCTTCACTCATGTTTTGTTGATCCAGTTCTTGTGATCCATGATATCTTCTGACAGGCCAGGCGTCACTGGTTGGGCTCAAAGTGCAACACAAGCAGGGCACCTGGGTGATCAAAGGACTTGTTCTGGCAATTCTGACTTATGTTGGCATGAATGTTGTACCTTTGATGGGTATGTACTTCACATGCATCTTCTGTAATGATGCCCCACCCTGTTTGCAACCAGTGACCTACACATACTACTCTTTCACAAGCACTTGTGCCAAACATGAACCATTTTGCAAAATGCCAATCTTGAGAAGGTAACAGAAGAGAAAGTTGTTGTGTATGTTCAGAATCCCAGGCAACACTCATCAATGCTAAAACTCTAACCAAAGATAGCAGTGCTTGAAGAATGGTGTAAGAAGACCAAACTTGATAGCAGAGATTTGGCTACTCCAGCCAACAATAGCAAGATCATCTACAGTTCTTACTCCACCCTTGCATCATCGATTTTAGACAGCTGTACAATTTAAGATCTTCTTTAGAATTTTGCTGAAGATGATGTTGGAAAGCATGCTGTTTTCTTCTGTTATGAGAAGTGTCTTTCTTTACATGGACTATGTTGTTGTGATTCACTGTGCAGGTGAGAGCATGGTGTGGCAGTCACTGTCATTAGTGTGAGTGAAGGAACCCTTTTTCAACCATAGAGCTCCTTCCTGCTTGTCCCAAATTGCAACAGATGGTGTGTTGTGCTTTGCCCTGTAGGTTACCATTTTTTTTGTCTGTACTGCTCCATTTTGCAGATTCTTCATGTTAAACTCGCCACGTTGAGACGGGGTTCTACAAAATACATTAGTTTTTATGTGTATTATGTACTTATCTATGCCCAACTACATCAGGAGCAGATGAAATCATTTGGTAGTCAGGGCACCTTGTAACTGCTAGATGTGATGAAGGTGTTGGTTTGACACTTTGTAAGTAACTCTCGTAAGTTAGTCATAGTAGGAGACTGTAGGAAAGTGCCTACAACCAAATAAAATTGCATATTTGGAGTGTCACTTCTAATGTTTTCATTTCCAGAATTTTGGAAGTGGGTCAAAATACTTATTGTGTACTGCTGAAAATGGCATGGCAGCAGACACAAGGAGGAAGAAGATTGTGGATGCTGGAGGCATAGCTGATCCTCTGGGGATGCTTGAGACAGCTTCTGATGACGACACTTGACATGAAACTGTTAAAGCCCTTGCATCCCTCTTGCCTTACAGTATGTGACTTCCAGCAACCAGGCAAATTGTGGACCAAGGTTTTTGTCTGTTAGTTAATGCTTTGCCTCAGAGCTGTGGATGTGCATCTTATGCATTGAATTTTGTTGAATTTTGCAGGTGGTGCAATAGAGACAATGCATAGAGACAGGAGGACACTTTGTGCAGGAAGACATATGCAACTTTTGCTTGAGAAACTAGAGTAATGGAAGGCCAACAATTCAAAATAAACTGCAGCAATTATTAATTGCTTTTCCAGGCTACCAAAGTTAAGTTCTGGGATGATGCAAGGCCAGTTTCTTTGAAGAGTAAAAACCAGCACATGAGTCAATGATTTAAGGCTCAATCTCTTCTCAAAGCATTATGTGTCCAATTTGCCAGAATAATAGCTCAAACAGAAAGCATTTGACAAGCCTTTCTGTTGCACATGTTGCAGTTTTGCAAATGATTCATGTTTTGGTGTACAATTCCCTGCCTGCTTTCAACTGCTAGTTGAATTCTGTTGCAGGTGCAGATTTGTACCAGATTGCAAATGAACTTCTGATTTGCAACACGATAGAATTGAAAACATCACTCCGATTCACAATCTTCTCGGATTCAAGACATCTATTCTTGGATTCACAAGGTTTGTATTACTGGAGTCATGGGATCTGTGGTTCTTGGATTCACAAGATCTGGCTTCGTGGTGTCAAGTGATCTGTTCTTGGATTCACAAGATCTGTCTTCTTGGAGTCTAATGGATCTGTTCTTGGATTCAAGAGATCTCTTTTATTTGATAACAGGCTACAACATTGCAGAGAATGTTCAATTGCAATTTTTGTTATCTCATCTTGAGCTTTGGCAATCCTTAATGATGGTATCATCAATCTTCTTTTTTGTGACTAGGAAGATGCATTTATCCTCCTTTGGCACCTCTTCTGACTCCAATGTCTGAATTGGATTTCTTCTCTTGAAAATTTTCAGGGCTTGCAATAAGTGTTGTTCAATATTGACAAGTGCTAATAATCACAAATACTATTCAATATTATCAATGTGGGCAAATGCTAATCAAACGACAGTTTTAGATTTCAAAAGAGTTGCAATGCATTGATCCTTGCTTGTCATTGTACATTCTTCTGCTTATGAATGCACAATACAATGGAGCTGATCATGAGACAAATGTTTAGTGACAGAGGTCAGCAGCCCAAGCAATCAATATCACAATCTACTGGTCACAAAACTTTTTCTTTTCAGTTTTGTGATCATCACCCCTAAAGAAAGATTCAGCCAAATTTGGTTATAAGCAAGAGATAAAAATTCAAAAACTTTAAAGCATCCATCTATATTGTTGACTATCCTACTGGAACGTACTATAAAAGTCTAGTGATTTTTATTAAAATTCTCAGAAATCTGATGATAAAAAACCATGATTATATTATCTAATTATACTAAAGAAGGCTGGTACTCAAGACAATCTTGTATCTTGTATGTACAAGATTTTCTGCAATGACTACCCAATAGATGACAACAATGTCCTGGGTGACGAAATTAGGTGACTGATTATCAGGTTCAAGCTGTGGAAGATCCAAACTCCCCTCCATAAGATTTATCAAACCTTCACAATGATTGTCAATCCAATGGGGTCCCTGTCTTGGTCTCTTTGTCCATTTCACCCAAGGCCTCTCTGTCAAAACTATGATTGAATTGCAAAATGATCTCAGGCTTAAAAAGCTTATGAGACCTGCCAACTGGAACATGAGGCCCAGTACTATTCCTCCACCAGTTGCCAGAAATTTCAACTCTCTGTGGTCCTATTTTACTTTTCCCCGAACAATCCTGCAATTTTCCTCCAATATCCAACAGTGGTGCACAAGTTGAGTTCTCACAACCTGCATGATTGCTCAAAGTGACTTCAGTTGCTGCATGAACTTCGAAAGTACTTCAAGCTTCTAAAGCCGGTGGTAAGTAAGTCTAGGCTCCCATCTCTTCCATTGCCAAATGTAACCTGAAATGCATATAAGCTCTCATAATATAATCACCTAAAATCAGAGTTTGAAACTGTTCTAGTTGCCCCATGTGACTCAGGAGGTGCTTCATGCTTTATAAACACCCCAACAAATCAACAGAACCAGTTGCTTTGACTTGCTGAATGATGTGTCAGATAGTCTTCACAAGGCTTGTGTGAAACTCAAATCCAGTTCCAAAATGTGTGTGGAAGTTCCCACCCATACCACATGGTAGTCTCTCCAGTTGAGCACATCTCCTTAAGTCAATCACTTGCAAATGGACATTATAAGCCCATACAGAGACAGTAATAGTGCCAAGTTTGATTGTTGCAAAGTGGGGCCATCTCAAATCACATTCCGCCAATTTTTCAGGACATCTCAACTCACATTAGATGTTCGAAGACAGTTAATATTCACAAGGACAATGCCACAAGCTCTAGAAGGACAAATGCATAGATGCTGCATACAAAAGCACCCACCACCCACCAACCTACTCTGAATCCTTGCAGCTGACCATGGCATTTGTGTGCCAGTGGCCTCTCCACATACAATCCAGACACAATTCACAAATACAAGTTTGCCAGAGAAGGCCTTGAAGGCATGCAAAATCCTTCACAGCATGGAGAATTCGTCCCATAAGCTTGTGCTACATCAATGTGTAACAACATATTTACCTCCCAGAGAGTAGGCCATTTGCAACAGCATCCAAGAGTCAGTTCCCTCTGCACCTTCGCCCATACCAACCCAGCTTATTGGCAGTAAATAGTGCGATCTATCTGTGGTGGAATCGGCTTGATCTCAGTGCCCAGCTCTTGCTCAATTCGGTACCTATGCACCACACCAACATGCTTCATTAAGTACTGAAGATAGCAGAGCTATGCACAGGAGCTCAAAACCTGAAGAGAGAAACAACAAAGCCTGGAAAGTGATAGGAGCATCTCAAAATTCATCAATCCCCACATAGAAAAGCATTCATTGATAACTCTTTATTGGACAGATTCCAGCAATTTATGAGTGGTCAAGTATTGCACAGAAAAACCTGTCACATAGGCAGCCAACACTTCCCAAGCAATAACAGGCACTCAGAGCGATTTAAGGACGTAAAGCTGATCAAGATAGGTTAGAGCAATTACAGGTTGAAACGGTCTTCATAAGTGATCAGACTCACTGCCAACCCAAGATGGCCAAACCTTCCAGAACGGCCTGCCTGTGACCCTTATCAGAAAGAATCACATAAGAAGGAAGACAAGATTGCTGCCTGGTCTTTGAAATACCTAAGAAACTTCCCAAGGACAGCTCAAGCACATTCAACAATATTCATCCATAAAGTTTCCACATGCTCTATATTCTACTTTGAGACAGTTGTGCAATTTGAGAGCACTTGAGGAACATACTCTGTGAAGATAAGTCTCTGAGTTTTTCGGGAAGTCAAAATTGATGACCACATTCACAGCTTGAATGTCAATTCCCCTTGTAAACAGATCTGCACTCCATATGATGAATCTTCTATAATTAGAGGGGCTTGCCTAATGGTGACATGATAGAAATGGATAATCTAACACTGATATAGATTCTATGGAGTTCAACATATAGTTTGCTGTGTCTCCATTGACTTGAGACATGACCCTACCTTACTGACAGCTCTGAATGCAAAATGAAAAGCCAGCACAATCATTCTAGACCTAACTTAGAGAAAAAGGAGACCAAAATAAAAACAGGACTATTCCAGGTTCTGATCAAGAAAAGTAAACCCATTATGCAAGTGGAGGTATTCAAGTTTGAGGTCTTCCAGAAAACAAATGACTTTGACAAATCATGTGAACCTTTTGCACATATCAGTCCATAAACTGAATGGAACATAGCAGTTCTCAATACAAAGTGAAATAAAGACTGGTCCTCACTCATTGTTGATGCAACACTTCTTAGGATAATACACATCTGCACTAAACTCTTGATCAAGACAAAATTTGGAATCATATGTGCTCACACAATTGCCTAAAAAAGCTGGGATGATGCGCAACAGGGAAATGGACAAATCCAGTGGATACCTGAGGAGACCAGGTTTCGACAGGCTCCATTTCTGAAGTCATGAAATACTCGGTTCCGATGTGACTGCAGCATCTTTGCATGGATGTAGAAACATGAGTACCCAAGCTCAGTGATCTTCTTTGCTAGCAGCTCAACACGGTTGACTGAGTTGCAGAAAATAATGGACTGATTGATTTGGAGCTGCATAAACAACCATCTTTGTCTGTGAAGCTTGAACTTCTCTTCTAAAATCCAAGCATAGATATGGACCCATGGAAAAAAAATAGGAGATATTACCCTAACAGCTTAAAAAGGATGTCAATTGCACCACATACATCCTTTAAAGCCCACAACTATCGTCATACCTTCGAAAACAGGGTGTTGAGGCAATGGACCTTCTGTCTCTCTTCCACAAATGCATAATATTGGGTGATTCCCTTCAGTGTCAACTCATCCATGAGGTTTATAACATATGGTTTCCTCAAAAATCTGTCCTTAAACGACTTCACTGTAACTGGAAATGTAGCTGAGTAGAGCAGTATTTGCCGATTCTTGGGCAAGTAACTAATGAGTTGCTCCACAAGTGGCTGGAACTCTGGTGACAAAAGCTTGTCAGCCTGCAGCCAGGAAGAGACCAGTCAATCCAGCAAGTTTCTTGGGCTTTTTGCACTTGACATGCAGAATGCACCATGAGCAACATCCACAGAGCACCCTTAATTTTGATAGCTTTAAGAGTGAAACTTTGACCCAGAGCTTGAGTAAGCAGAAATAACATCAATCCAGAGTTTGAGTAGATAAAGGAACCAATTCTGACCTCATCCATCACCAGCATAGTGCACTCATGAAGAGTACAGACCCCCTTGTTCACTAGGTCAAGGATACGACCGGGAGTTCCAACAAGCATGTGCACCGGTTGATATAACCGCATGATGTCATCGCGCAGGCTGGTGCCACCAGTGCTGACCATGATCTGAATATTTAAATGCTTCGCTAACTCTTTGCATACCTGTGATGTTTGTAGTGCAAGCTCCCTTGTTGGCACCAGCAGAAGGACTGTACACCACCAGAGTATGAACAAAATCAGTAGCATTCACTGAGTTATGGATGTAGTGTTGACTCACAAAAACACATACTCTTTGAGGCCAGTGAACTGAACCCAAAGATGCCATGGCCATTCATAAAGAGGTTGTAGAGAAAACATCAAGTGTCTGGCAACATGCTACACACCTTGTATGAAATTCTTATTTGAGTCAATCTTCTCAATTGCTGGTATACTGAATGCTGCAGTCTTCCCAGTGCCATTCTTTGCACGTGCAATTATATCACTGCCTGTCAAAGCAATTGGTATACTCTCCTCTTGTATTGGGGATGGTCTCTCAAAGCCCTTCTCATAGATACCCATTAAGAGCTCACGCTTCAAAAAGTAGTCCTCAAACTCATTCCCCTTTGTAGCTGTGACATCCTGTGCAATGTGGACAGCGGACTCTCAATTAAATGCAAAACATTCTACCTAAGAGAGCATGATAGAGCTTGTTGTTGCAACAAGACAAAATGTGTATTACCTTTGAGGAACTGCCTCTCACATATCAGTGGCCATCAAACAACAAATGGTATTGATGAACTAGAAAACTTCCCACACAGACTTCACTAGGTCCCAACGACAGGGTAGGTCAATCTCAATGTAGACCTACATACTGAGTTTGTATCAAAAACTTGGACGTGACTTGAAGACTCAGTCATGGTGCTGGATAGTACACAAACATGAAGGCAATAGAAATCCCAAATGGGAGAGAAGAAAAGCTGTTGAAAAGAAGAGGAGGGAAAACCAAAAAACTCAGAGGGCAGAAAAGAAAGGAACCAGAAGAAAAGAACAGACTAAAACTGAAAACTCTCTAGGATCAGACAGTTTTGAGAACAAAATGGGCTTCGGAGGCTGCTTAGATCACGAAGCCTCTAAGGTCAGATTCTGAAGATTCCAAAGGTTGAAACTCCAAACACAAATCATTTTTCATCAAGAAGTCTTGAAAAGAAACCTTTGTAGTTCAGAAGAATGATAAAAAATCACCAATTGAACCATAATCAACTCTTTGGACCTACAAGACCTTATGAACCTACAAAACTGACAGTCAACGCCTCAAATCTAGCAGTGTCTGGAGCACGGGAATTCTGTTCACACATGCATATTCTATTTGAGACCCTTCATTACAAACATTAATGTTTAGACCTGCAGAGTCTTACAAAAAGAGCAAATCATGAAGCTCATCTACTCAGTATGAGGTCTTCTGCAGAACAAAAGTGTCCATGTAGCAGCCTTATGAGATCTATGTCAGGAAAATAGATTTTTTTCCAGCAGATTTTCACATGAACTCTTTTAAATTCTCTCACACACCTCAGTCTTGAACCGGGTATCTGCAGCTGGCAATTTCAGTTGTGCTTTCCAATCCTGAGAGCTGCATCATACAAGCATAATTCAGAAATCAGTGTCCATTCCCTTGGATTACAGACTCTGTCATACTACATGATCAGTAGAAGATAGAAATCAATCAGAGCCTGAAAAAGTTCTCAATAAGTGCCAGTATCATCTCTCACACACGAGCACATGTAGGTCATTTGCAAATTCTGCAACCCTAGTTTACAGGGATGGAAATCAGATTTGCTGACCAAATTTTCCCGCCAAAGAAGCATTCTCTCTCTTTCTACCGACAGATACATGAGGCATTTATGCATGTACATAAAGTATCAAAGACTAGATACAGCTCAAAAAACAATAAAGCTTCATTCTCCCATCATACAGACACATGGCTCTGAAATCTACTTCCAAGAATGAGTCGAAGCAATGAATAACAGTAATTCCAAACCTACCATAGCAATCGCAATAGGTAGATCCAACCTACAAACTGCGATGACTAGAAAGAGAGCAAGGATACCCTAAGTCAACATAAACCTAGGAATACCAAGGCATTCAGAATCACGTTCTGCAGAAAACCACAACCTGAGGGTAAAAGACAAGCAGAAAACGGCCAGCCTGAGAGCGATGCCGTAATGAGAACAGGGAGCAAAGATACCCGAAGGAGCGTGCCTTTTTCGGTAAACCCTCAGAACTATAGACGAAGAGTGCAAGAAGAAGAAGAAAAATAAGAAAGAGAGATGTACTTGTTACGATTGTCATTGGCGAGCCCACTCTTTGCTTGCTGAGGAGCTGGACCAGATCCAGATCCTCCTCCTCCTCCTCCTCCTCCTCCTCCTCCACCTCCTCCTCTTCTAGACGTAGCCATTTATGTTTACTCTTCTTCTCTCTCAAAACCTCTGCCGCTCCAGCCTTCCTCGATCCTTCACAACACGACACCGGCGTCAATCCCTCGTTCTCGCCATCGTTGCTGCAAATGAATCCTCGCCTCTGCCTCCCCAAAACGGTCCAAACACAAAACACAAAGCAAACGCTCGTTCCGTGGAGCGCTCGCTCCTTCTGTGCCCTGCCTTCCCCTCCGACGACCGCGCGGTGACCGCAGAATAGGAACCGCGCAGCCTAGGAACCGCGCAGCCTTGTTGTGGATGGATGGATGGATGTATGTTTTTCCGGGTCCTTGGACGATTTATTGTGAGCCCCGCCGGGTATGCGTTTGATCTCGCCGTTTCTCGTTATTTGTTGACTTCGTTTTAGGTGCATTTGGCAACTCGCACCTTTGACTAGTATGGATGGATGTTTTTGTGCTTGGAATATTGTGAATGTTGCCGGGAATGTGTTTCTCACCATTATTATTTTTTTATTTTTTTGGTCATTTACTTATTTGGTGTTAGGTACATTTGGCAACATTCAAAGCATGGAAACACAACACAAGTGTGAATTTACAATTTTAATAAAACAAAACTTGCACATATTATATTTATCAAAACTCAATAAAATGTTCAAAAATGCATTTCAAAATGCATTCAAAAAATGAAAAAACACCTCAAGTCCATGCCATTTTTTTATGCCAAGGAAACCCAAGTAAAACATATATGCTACTCCCTAACTTAAAAAAGGTCATTTCTAGGACTATCGTTATGATCCACCATGTAATGTGTTTGTTGATAGTTGTTATTGTCATAGTTGCCTTGGTAGTGCGTTAATGAATGTAAATTTGACGGTGTTGTAATTTAGAGTTCAATGAAATTGGCTACAAATTGATCCTTTGTAATTGTTTGAAGTTTGGATAAAACACATGTTACATAATTAGCATGTATGTTTGAAAATTGTAAACAAAACAAAAACAAACAAACAAAACACAAGCATGAACACATATTGTCCATGTGCCATGTCACAATCGTGGTAATACATGATTGCTTGCATATCCTATACTTGAGTTGCCTTGTTTGATTCTCACTCCCAATATATCCTATCCCATGTAAGTTTCACTTGCTTGGCATATGAAAACTTGGTGCTCCAAATCTCAACTTGTAAATCTTCATTCCTTTCAATCCTCGTGAAAGAATCTCAAGGATTGTTTCCCATGCCTCAAAACAAAATGTCAAGTATAAACAAGGGTTCAAAAGCAAGCTTCACTAGGGCAAGTTTTTGTACCTCGAGCTTTAATTGTGTAGTGTATTGCAAGTACCCAAATCCAAATCTTAAAATCAATAGTTCTAGATCCGAGACTTGATTGGATTTAAATATTAAGAACTCAATGTGAAGCTTTATCATGAGTCATTGATCATGGTAGAATTAAAGTAAAACCCAAAACCTTCTACTTGCTTGTTTTTGGTGGAAGAAACCTTAAAGATTTGCCTAGGTTTTGATGTTTTAGATGGGTACTATTAGGGTTTAAGGTTTCTCCTATCACTTTGAATAAAAAATCATCTTCAAGGATGATCATAGGATGTTAAGACCTTGAACGATAGATTAGAACTTTTATATCATTTATTGGTTACAAATATACCTTGCATTATGCGCATATGTAATATGATTTTTTTTTTAAATTTGTCATTTTTAAGTTTTGTGACAATGTGTGATGTGTATAAAAACTACATAATGAAATCCATGTCAATTTGAATCAAATGAAAACTTTTGAAATCATAACTATAAATCCTAACTATACTTAAAACCACATGCGCTTCAACAACCTTAAACCTTATATTTAATAATCTCCATGAGTTGGGAGAAATAAATTGACCGTACTCAAAGGTTTTAGATTTATTTTTTAATTCAAAGCTTTACCCGAAAGGGTAACCAAAGTTATAAAATATATAATATTTTGACCATTTTATTTTTCAAATGAGTTTTGACACAACATTGGATCAAACTCAACTACAACTTTTGTTTGAGCTCAAATAGTCACTTTTTGGTCATTTTGTCATTGAATTCAATGAGCACCACTAAGGATATGCACATTCATTGCATTATGATCTTACCAATGCAAGCCGCTTTGACAAGTGGACATGTGTCCAAGTCTGATTTTTTTGGCAATCAAGTTGTGTTCATTTTTTGAAGCACATAATTAGTAACCATTTTGGGATGTAAGAAACTAAACATTTCCCAACCTTATAGAACCACTTGGTGCCCACATTGGCCAACTCCATACCCTTCGTTTCTATCCCAAGTGGGCCATCAGGATGTGGTGTTTGATTGGCCCTTGACACACCCTTAATCAAGGTCTTAGTGGTACCAATTAGGATGAAGATAAAATGACAATGATTAATTTATATTTGTAACCTGACAAACCTTAACTAAAAAAATTAATTAAATACCACATGAAGATATTGCATGGAAGACATGATTGTGATATGTACATATTGCAAGTATTAACTTACTTAAACCTAATAAGCCTTAACTATATTTACGTGTTGCAAAAAAAAGGTTAGTCACAAAAAACCCCACCCCCCATTTCACATGGAAAAGGAAGTAGGGTCGAAGTTTTATTGAAAAAGTTTGTTATGATTTGCACCTGAAAACATAAACCATGTGATCATTAAGATGACAATTAAACATTAAAAACTTGATATCCTCATGATAACATGATCACAAAGATGAAAATGCATTTCATGAAATGAAAAAAATGATTAAAGTTTTAAAATAAAAAAACCCATTATGTTTCATTTGCACACCCCATCCTTCATCTTCCCCATTGAAGTGAGCTTCAATGTTTTGAAAAGAAAAGATAATCACAAGAACTTTCTAAGAGTTGTTCAAATGTGAAGGCAAGATCTTTAGGTCTTTTAACTTACACATATGTTGGAACTATTGGTTGCAAATTACCATCCACATATGTTGGAGCAAAATGTTACTCACTTGTTATAGCTTCTATCATTGAAAGAACAACTTTAATGTTAAGAATTAGTGTCATTTGATATCAACACAATCTCTTGGAAGGAGGCATGGTCTGAGGAATAGTGATGGCAATAGGTTGCAAGTGCAACTCCACAACATATATCTATATATAATTCTTCAATGGTAATATGATGTATTAAATGGAGTGTCAAACCACCAAAGCACACATATATAAACAACATTTTTCATTAAAAAAAAAAGAGGGGGGACGGATGGGATTGGTAACACACTCTAAAAAAAAAACTTTTTTTTGGGAATTTTCAAACGCAGAAAATGCAAAAAGAAAAAAATTGGAAAAAAAATTATAAAAGAGAAAAGAAAAAATAGATTTCTTCTTTTGATTTTTAAAAAATAGACCAAAATTTTTTTTAAAAAAAAGTAAACATAAAATAAAATAAAATATAGACTTCTATACTTTAAACATCATTTCTTTAAAAAGGCTAGTGGAGGAGTTTTGATAAACTCACTTTGGGTATGGCACTCATTGAAAGTCATAGGAGTTGCAATGACAAGAACCTTGCAACAACCAAAAAAAAAAACCCCAAGAATTTTCAATGCTTCTTAATTTCACTACTTTATGTAAAATAAAATAAAATTTCCAAAGCTTTAAATAATAGTATCATATTACTAATGCCCAATAAATGCTTACATAGAGTAGTTTACAAATCTTAGACCCAAAAGAAAATCTTTCACAACCCAAAATGAATGAAAGTTTTAAAATAAAATTGTGTCAAGAAAAAAAACAACACAAAAAATAAAATTAAACACACACATGCACCCCCAAAAAAACTCACAAAACAGTTTTTAAATGTGCACACAAAAGAGAACAAATATTTGGAAAATTGTGAGCAAAAATGTGAAACAAAAAGAGACAAAACCAACACACACATACTATATATATCACACCAAGAGACAAAACCAATACACATAAAAATGCAATCGTATTTAAACTTAGGCTAAAAACTTGAACTTGACCAACATTAGTAGATTACAAATTAATAACTTTCACTACAAGGAATCCTATCCATTCCAACCCATGCATTTGTGACTTGTGTCCAAATCAACCATTTTTGTGACTATAGATATGACTATCCTTTGTGGCACCAAATAAAAACAAATTTGTATTCACATAAACAATTACAAAGTGATTTGCGATTGCATATGCAATTTAGACTTGCAAGTAATTTCAATTTGGGTGAAAATGAAGATGAAAGTATATTTATATTGTCTATTTTTAGTGGCATCCCAAAATGGATGAAAATGTAGTTTTTTTATGACTTGGAAAGTGGTTTATAGGCCATTCAACACCACGTGGCATCTTTTGAACTTGATTTGCAATTATAAATCCTAATTGCAAATGTACATGTAATTAAATATGAAAATTATATGAATTGGCCAATGAAATTGTTGGATTTTGTAATCTATTTTTTTTTAAAAACTTCTTTCAATGATTAAATTATTAAATGTGTAGTATGGTTTCGTGAGATTATGAAAATTTCAAAGGACCCATGGCAATTAATGGAGAAATCAATTTTGAAATTTCTAACATTATTGGGTTTTTCATAATTTGCAATTAAATGCAAATATATATATTTATCATCCAGTTTTAAGGCATCCATTGTTATATGAAGACATAATTACTTTTGCAACTAATCATGTAAACAATAGGTAACAAGTAATAAATAGTGCTAATAGTAGGTAATATGTATGTGGTTATGTAACAAGTATTTTATCATGTTGATGTGTCATTGTGTTTTTAATTAGTTAATTAATTAATTAAGGAAAGTAATAGGTAATAAATATTAGTTTAATATTCCTTACATACATAGCCAACATAGGTTAGGTGCCTACTATGTGAACTTAAGTAGGCACAATGAGTGGCCTACCTAGCAACCTTAAACTAGTTTTTAAAACATGTCCTAGGTAATGACACATGTTAACATGGTATAAGTAATCATTAATGAAATTACCAATTATATATATATATATATATACATCATATTGTAATATCTAAATGATAAATATAAATAATGTGACTACATTGTTTAGTCATTAAATTAGTTGCAAAATGATGATGCCATATAAGTTGGTTTAGGTGGATGAAAAGTTTGTGTAAGTTGCATCATCATGTGACTGCCATTGGAACTCGATGTCATATATTGTCTTTCATGACTAGAATTTTATGTGAATTTTTTAAGTGATCAAGCCATGTAGCAATTGCATATGGTAATTACGACTAAAAACTAGTTGTTAATATAGTTGTTGATTTGCAAATTCCTTGTAGTGTTTTCATGCAAAAATTATTTCCTTTTTTAGAAATTCAAAAACTCATCATATAAATTTTCATGAATGGGATTAAAACACTACTATATGGTCAAATGAAATGTTTATTCATTTTGCATCTCAACATAAAATTACCAAGAAAATCACACCATAATGCATGTAAACAACACTACAACAAAAGGCATCCTTGTATGCCAAATGATTTCATTGCATTTTGAATGAATTCATTAGTCCCACTAAATGGACCTAGTTGAGATGTAGTGAACTCACTAGTTCTTTGAACATGGACTAATGAACTACACCCACATTTTGTAGTAGTGTAATGTGTATTGGAAGATAAATCATCCAATCATGATGTCCACTTCTAATCAACTTGAAATACCATAATACTTTAGTAGCTTTGACATTAATTATATCATTTTCAAATATGTTGAAAATTTCAAGATATAATTTTTTCAAACACCAAAATTTTGTGAAGGAAATTAGCAAATCTTTGAAAATATTGTAAACATATTCTATTTTCAACCAAAGTTAATTAATTATTCAACAAACATGTGTTGAAATTACCTTTGTACGACAATAGTTGATTTGTTGACAAGCTTGTTAACAATCCAAGACAAATTTCCTACTTTCAACATGAACAAACATAAAATAACCCCATAATATAACCATCCTTAACAATTATAAATGAAAAATAAATATTTCAAAAACTATGAATCTTGCACAATGATTTTTAGCATCATTCCAAAAGTAATTAAACAAACATTAATTTTTGAATTCACTTACCAAAAAAATCTGACAACCACCAATTTGAAGTAAAACAAAGTTTCAAACGCCTTTCTAAAACAAAAAACATTTATTCATATCTAATATTCAAAAAATTCAGAAGCTTCAAATTGTTGAATTGGCAACATTATAATTTTTTTGGTCATGAATTTTGTAATCTATTAAACTTTAGTGATCACATTTTTCATCTATGGCAACTTAACAAAGTTTTCAATCAAAGGATAAAAATTGTACTAGGCAACAAAATGAATCCAAACAAGTGAGGAGTAATATTTTGTTATTAAATATATATAGTTTAAACATTGTCCATCATCATTTGCACAACATTTTCAAGTCACACCATCACTAAACATGATAAGATTATTGGGGAATTTTTTTATGTGTTCCATGAAGAGTTGTCAAGATTACCTCGAGAACAAGAAATAGATCATACTATTGAATTAATAAAAAGGGCAACTCCAATTCCATGTGTCCCCTATTGGCATTTCTTGTTGGAGAATGAAGATTTGGAAAAACCAAATATGTGACCTTTTTGAAAAAGGTCACATTAAACCCAATAAACCCCCACATGTAATATTGATATTATTCAAAATAAAATAAAATGGTACAATGAGGATGTTCATAAACTATAGGTGTCTAAATAAAATTGCAATGAAAAAAATGTTTCCTTATTTTGGATTTATGACCTATTTAATTATTCATGTGGGGCCCAAATATTTTCAAAGATAGACATGAAGAACGTGTATCATCAAATTTAGGTGAAGGAATTTGATATTTATAAAATTGCCTTTACGAGTTGATTTGGTCATTATGAATTATTGAAAATGTGTTTAACAAACATTTTTTTCAAAAAATACATTGGGAAGTTTGTTTTGATTTTCATGCATGGTATTTCAATATATTCCAAAACATCACATGCACACATCAAAAATGAACATTTGTGTAAGGTGTTTCAAATCTCGAAAATAAAATAAAAATGCCACCATGAGTAAATGTGAGTTTTTAACCTTTCAAGTGGAATATTTAAACCACATTGTGTCTAAGGAGGGGTCTATTGGTCAATCCTAAAAAACTTAGGTTATAGCAAATTAGCCTTGCCTCAAGGACCAAATTGATGTGAAAGGGTTTTTGGGCTTTGTTGGGTTTTATCACACTATTATTCGGTCATTTAAAAAATAAATTGCCCCATTAAATAAACAACTTAAGAGAAAGAATGAAATGGTGTGAACTTTTAACTATGAAGATATTTTTAATTTTTTCAAGGAAACCTTTACACATGCCCATGTCGTAATATTAATGAAGCCAATTTTTTATATTGAAGCAACTAGTGATAACATAGGAACCATTATAATGTAGGAAGGTTTAGGTTGTGACAAACAAATAAAAAGAAAGTGTCATGTAGAACAAAATTACTTGACTTGGGATAAGAACTATTGACCATTGTACATGTTTAAAATATATGGTACCATTTATGTCTTGGGCATGGATTTTAAAATTGAGATGTACTATGAGAGTTTGTGATATTTGACCATTCAATCCACCTTGAGTTGGAGGCAATGTAGGTGTGTAGAATTTTTGCAACATTTTTTCTTTGACATACAATATGTGAAAGGGAAGGAAAATGTAATTGTGAATGCTTTGTCCAAAAGGAAATGGGCAAATGCCATGTTAGTGGTCAAGGGTGAATTAATTGATGACGTGAAGAGGAAATATGTAAAATGTCCATTATTTACTACATTGTTTATTATAATTTTATATACATCAATATAGCATGACTCATGATGCATGTGTAAGGTAAATCTTGTCATTTCATTCTTCACAATGTAAAATACTTGATGTTTATTGTGCCCTATGTTACACTAATATTGCAATTTGCATCCTATGCATGAAAGTTTCAATCAAAGTAATTTCATGTTCTATTGTAATGACAACATGTTTTTGATATATACGAAATGTACAACAATTTGTAAGAAATTTAATGAAGCAAAGATGTAACCTTAAACCCTAAACCCTAAACCTTAAAATATTTTAATAACCTTTTAAACTTGAAATTTTTAATATGAACAACAACTCATATATGATGATTCAATCATTTAAAACATTAAAATAAATGTCTAGAAAAATTTAGAGGTTTCATTTGCATCATGAAATGTCACAAACTTGAGAAGATTTCACATATGTATTAAGAAAATTACATTCAGAATACAACCAATAAACAAAAATTAAAGTATGTAAAGTCAAAATTAATAGCCTTCCTATGTTTGAAGGGACGTTTATGAATTAAACATTTATAGAATTAACCCTTAAAAAATAAATTCATGCAAAACTTATGTTGCATTGAAAATTTACAAATATAAACTAAATAACATCAATGGAAAAATAATCAATATTCAATGAATATGAACAAAAATATTAAAATAATAATTGTAGTTGCATGAATTTAGAACAACACATATAAATAAAGGAGATTTTAATTTGAGAATCACAAAACAACAACATGAATGTTTAATCCTTAACATTTACAAGCTCAATTGTAGAGTTCATTATTAATACTTGTTTAGTTATGAAATTTAATTTAATTTAATTTTTTGGGGTCATGACTCAATCACAAAGTTAATTTCATAAAGGGAGTTCACAAGATACTAAAATAGATTGATTTTGATCTTCATGCCAACATTCATCAAAGAAAAGCCCTAGTACAAAGGAGCAACATAAAATGAAAATAACCTAGCAAAGGTTACCTTTCCGTGTCACAAATAATTAGTGCCTCGGGCCACATTTAGTGTGTATCGTAATTGAATTGTGTATTGGAATTGCTTTTTGTGTTTGATAACTATTAATGCAAACATCGGTATAATAAACATCATATTAAATCCAAATTTGATATTATTTTAATTTTATAATAACCTTTTGTTAAGCCACAATCACACTTAATGTTGAGTTGATGTTATAAAAAACAAGTTTTCTTTTGTTGCATTTACATCAAGAATGTTAGTTAACATCAAATCCTACTTGGCACACAATGTTAAATGGGTGTTAAGTTGATGTTAAATGAACCTTGGATTAATTTCAAATCTTCCAAAAACATAAATCTTAGAATTAAAAAAAAATGTTGAGTAACAACCCATAAAAAGGGGTTGTAAGTCAATTTTAAATTAATAAATAAATTTTCATGGTTTTCATTTTAAGTGTGAAAAATTAGCAAAAAAAAATTTAACATTCAAGTTAGATTGTAGCTTTAGATTGATTTCTAACAATTGAAAAATTTATTAAGAAATTGAAGGGATGGTGTCAATATAATGGCGATGAAACACACCAAGATTGTTGAAGGTTGTTTAATTTACTTTAGTAATAAACTAATATGAAACTAATCGGATTCCAATTTTGGAAATTTAATTGTGGTAGTGAACCACACCATGATTGTTGAAGGCCATCTAATTTACCATATTAATAAACTTGGGCTACACATTGTTTTGCACTTCAAGTGAGAATGAAATGATGAAAAAAACGTGTTGATTTTGTGGAAACTAATTCCCATTTGAATAAAATATTGAATGACATTGCATGCAACTTGAATGGAGTTCAAATTCCGTTGAATTGAATCATGTTCACATTTGATTGAATTGAAATAAAATCAAATTTGTTGTATGGAGTTCAAATCCCATTGTATTGAGTTGAATTCCAATTCATTTGAATATAAATGAAATGCAAATTGGTGAACAAGATATTGAAAAATATGCTAATCATTTCCATTGTCTAGGACTATGGTGTTGGAAAAAAGCCAATTCTTGAAAAATCACATATTTGAAAAGATACATTTCCATTCCATTCAAAACGTATCCCAAACCAGAATTTATTTTGGTAGGACAAAGCTCCTAATGGACCCTAAACACGTCTGCCTTATATTAACAAGGCTACCATCATCATTGGAATTGATGCAAAACTAAGAAATTATCACCTCACTAAGAAATTCATTTACCTTGTTATCACAAAATGACACACTCCAGTACATAATAACTCTGACGAGAATGAAGGAATCAATGTTCCCAATGATTAAGAAAGCCAGAACCAGGTTAAATCTTTTCCTTGAAGTCAAGGCAAGACTTGCAGATAAAGGAATTTCAGAACGAGGAAGAAGGAACAGCACAGAAGGAAAGAACTAAAACAAAGCAACAATCAAACAAAGCAGTATGAACAAAAATGAGACAGTCTCTCAATTGTTCAGGGATCCATAAAAAATAACACTCCAATTATGATTCTTTGGATGCTCAAACTGAAGGTTTCTGGACCATCAGGAAATCATCCGCAAGGATGATCACTGAAAGTGGCAAAATAGAAGTCCAAAAAGTGGACTTACTGTCTGCACACCCACTTCACACTTCTTACTGTCTTTCCAATTCCATCCTATTCTGAAGATCCACAAGGGCAAGTGAATCTAACTTAAAAGGGTCCTTGGTTTGCTGTGGCTGGAAATCTGCCTATAGGATTTTGCATCACCATTGGATTGTTGCATCTAATGCTATGAACTGTTTGTCACAACAAGTTGCTCAAGCCCTCCTCTTGGGATTAACAGGTTGGCTCAGGTGGCTATATAGGGAAAATCCCAACATTAAACCTGTTGAAAATAATATGAAGATCCTGCTGTCCAGACAAACTGAACATAATCTGCAAGCTACAAAGGCCCATATAATATAGTTTATCAAAAGAAGGAAAGAAAATGGGACAATCCCATCTCTTAAAATCTTCACATCTGACTCCATTCTCCACTCTGAGTGAGTTCGACACATCCAGCCAAATATTGAGAAGTACTGCAAGACTCACTAACATGGTCCAAGGATTCATGTGTCATCTACAGCAAACATAGCAGTGTGACAAAAAGTGGAAGTAATCAGGCATGTATCAACCTTGCACAGTACAGAACTTAGGTAGAAACTTAATCATGAAGATATAACCTGTATCTGGCATGCAGCAGAACATGCATGGTCAGCTGTGCACAGGGGTTTCTTTGCCAACTCCAACTCCAGGCCAGGATGGTATTATGGTCAGCTGTAGCTTCAGATACTTGACCTGGGTTGTACAGAATACTCACCATGTTCACACTGTAAGAACCCACAGAACTCTATGCCAAAAAACAAATCAACTAAACTGATGAAGAATTTGCAGATTGCTCAACACTCTGGAGTCATGACAATCATGTCAATCTTACTATTGGGAATCCAGTCCTCATTTGATCCTATGCTGAACAAGTCGCTAGCACACACAAAACTGCGAGTGCTCTCTTAGAAGTAACTAGTGCTCATTGAAAAACATGTCCTAGACATGGGAAGCCTCTGCAATGAGGACTACCATGCAGACATGATGATGGGGGTATGGAGAAAATGTTGGGTGATCACAAAGGCCTCATTGTCACAGCCTCAAATCCAATTGACCATCTGCCCCCAACAGTGATGGTCAAGTCATAGTCAACTTTCACCAGTAGTTGGAAGTTAGAACCACCAAAAGACTTATAACCTCTAGTAGTAAGGCCTGTAGCGCATTGGCCGCCTGTATCTTGGTGCTTTCCTGCAGAGTGTACATTCAAGATTGTAAGAATAGAGACTGTCATGGCAACCAACAAGGTTCTTTCTTACCAGTCTCTACATGCAAACATGATTTGATCAACTTCACAATACAAATTCTTTGCTAAGCTAGCACACACTGACTCCCAACATCGTGCACAATAGCTCTATAACTCAAAACCCTAAAACCAAATCCTGCATCATTGAGTGCATGAGGTGATGATATGATATGATATGTTTACACACAGCATGTAACCCTAAACACTGGAAAAAGGAATGACAATGAAGCAAAATGAAAAAGAAAAACTAGGGTATGAAATATGCAACCGCATGTGTCAGAAATGGAAATCCATAGAGGATACCCACCCATAACCATAGGGAGCATACCCATAAGGAGGCAGATAGGGCCTCCTGGGGCGGTACCCATAATATGGGTTGTATCGACCACCTCGAAAAGCCTTCATTCCTGGAACATTTGTCCTCTTCGGTGTCACCTGCATTCATACCCCACCCCCAACAAGTCTTTTTCAGCACCCCAATTTCCACCTGAAGATCCTTAACACCTCTTCTAAAGCATGCCACAGTAAGATAGGTATGAGAAACAAGTAGCTAATAACCAGCACAATAGGCTAGACCGTATCAACCATTCTGATAAGCAACTAGCTTACCGAACAAAATCTGGGCCATGTTACTCTGTCCGAGTTACATGTACCAAATGTCTAAAATCCATGTATTGCCTCTGCTTTTAGGATAACATAAAAGGCTTGGTTCATACATCATAAGTGAGCTACTGCCAAATTATTATTGAAGAGGTTACAAAGGACCCAAATCAGTTGTTGACATAAACTGAAGGGCAAGAATTGTAAGCTCTGAAGGCAGACAACATTCTGCATTTCAAGACCTCACAATGTGTGACATAGCTGTTCAATTGTATGTGTGCAACAGCCCTGTTATAGCACAATTGCATGCAGGACCAGAGACTGATGTAGCTGCATACCTAAGCCTAACACTAATTATCAGATAAGTGTGAAACTAATAATGGATAGTGAATAGAAACCTTCAGTTGGCGAGCATGTAATTCAGACTCACTGAGCAGAATCGCATTTTGGACTGCTTCCACCTCCAAAAACTCCACATAGGCATATCTGTAAATCCCAAAATTTCCACACTCTCAGTGACATTGTCAGGCCAAAACAGCTAAGCCTGTATGTGGGTCTGATAAAAAAACAAACAGGATACTAAATCAATCTCACCACTGAAGCATAAGTTGATGAACTTCACCAGGTAAATCAATTCTTGCAGAATGCCTAAAGTTTTCCAGGAAAGACAGTCCTCAAGAAACTGCTACTTACATCTTAGAACCCAAACCCAATTTTTGCACGGAAAAATTTCTTAGATCTCCAGTTTGTGATACAACATAAGCATATCAAACAAAAGCTTTAATGGTAAAAAGTGCTCTGACCCCTTTGGCTGTCCAAACTTGTCTGTTAGAATCGTAACTCGATTAACCGTACCACACGACTGGAAATGCTGCTGCACCTCTTCAGGGGTGCAAGAATAATCCACCTGAAAACCCACAGCAAACAGTCATAAAATCCCAGTTTTTTTCTCACTTCTTCCAATTGCAAGAACAAAAGAAGACCTAGCTCTCCAATCCATATCTACAGTGGACGAACCAGTCCTTCTAAATCTGCACACAAAACACAGATTGCTAATGGTTCAATTATTGCTTGAGCAAGGAAGAATAATACATTGCCAACAAACACCGAACGAGCATCAGCCTCCTCTTTATTTGCCAATGCTGCTGCTGCACCTGCTGGATCTGCATTGAGCAAAGGTATGATTATGCTACTCTTTATCATCATCAGTGTAATGTGCTTCACACCCCTGGTATGTTATCTCCAAAGACATCTTTGGAAGGGTGGAAGGTAATTTCAAAAATCTGCTGTCAAAGTGCCCCCCCCAAAAAGAAAAACACAGCCCACACATTCTCTGTCCTCCTAGTTCTTAAAAATTCCATACATCAGTTTCATATCTGCGTCAAAAGTCTGTGCCAAGTTCAGAGCCCCAAACAAGTACCTTGAACAGCACTCATCTCTTTCTCGACTTTGGCTTGCATATCACGAAGTGCAGCCGCTTCCTCTTCCATTTCCTTCAACCGCTTCTTCATCTCCTCTAGCTCCTAAAAAGGGAGAAACCACAAAAGAAAACGTGTCTCATCAAGGTTTCCATGTTCCAATTAGGGTTTGAAAACCAGGAACCAAAGACCAGAAAGCAACACGCTTGGGAACCAAACACATATGTATATAAACCACGACGGAAAAGACATATATACCTTTGAAGCAGCATCGTCTCCCACAACATCATCGGCTTTGATGCTTCCATTTTCAGGTTGTCCATCAAGTTCGCCTTCCAGCTCCCCTTCCACTTCTTCCGGAATATCTCCGCCATAAACCTCGTGCTCGTCTTCCATCACCAGAAACAAGCGGCTCTATGAAAAAAACACTAACGACTAAAGCTCTCTCTCTCTCGTGTTCCTTCTACACTGCTGCTGGCCAGCAAAGGCACACTATCTCTCTCTCTCTCTCTCTCTCTCTCTCTCTCTGTGTCTCAGAGACAAAGGAGGACGGAAGAATGCGACCTTCTTCTTCTTCCCAGACCTAAAACCCCTTCCCCTTCTTTCTTCCACAACTTTCGGAAAACGGCACCAGGGCGTGAGATTTTGGGCTCGTACGACAGAGGAATACTGCGGCTTTACAAACAAAACATTATATCTAACATCCGAGAGACGGCAGAGATGCAATAACGAACCCTGACGCGAAGAAGAAGGGCCGGAACCGCGAGCGAGCGAGCAAGCGAGCGAGCGGCAACCAGCGCGTCGTGCACTGTGCACTCGTTCGTTCTTCGTGGTTCTTCGTGGATCCCCTTCCACCTAACCCGAGTCAAATATTGAACCAGGGTCATAGGTATTCCGGTTATACTTATATATGTTACAAGACTGGTTCCACCAGGGCGTTGGTCCACTTAGATTGGTTCCAACAGGGTTTGGTCAGATTATAACCAGTGTTTCTCGCTGTTGGTCCACATCGCAAGTGGATCTGGACGAAACATAAGTGGAACCATCATATAACCCCCATTGCATGGCCCACCTAGGATTGGTACTGGAACAATAAGACCCCAAAACTGGTTAAGCTTACCTGGGTAAGACTTGGAAGTGGTACAATTTTGTAGCCCTGGGGTGAACTAGCACCTACATTGGTAACCATTCTGGATGAAATTTACCACACATTTCATTGGTCTCCTTAATATGCATGGATGAATAGTCATTTTCAATGGATGAGATCTATGACCCATGTTGGTTTGGTCATATGGAATTTTTTTGAATCAACCAAATTATGTTCATAGATGAAAATTAGTAATTTGGATGAAATTATACATTTATATAGAATGTAGATGGATGGAATTGACATCCATCCTTAAGGCTTTAACATCCCATTTGGGGGGAGATGTTGAGCATGAGCTTCGAACCCTAATCCTGGTTTCAGAGAGTGCGCCGTGCGTTGAGTGTGTTTTTCCCAGCTCGCAAAGAAAGGCAAGGGTGGACGGGCTGGGGAGAAGGAAGGAATGGCGCGATAATCTGTGCGCCCACGGAGGGTCATAAGCATGGCGTGTAGGCAGCTTCCGCGCCTGTTGCTGCTGCGGCCTCTTCTTCTTGGTCGCTCCCAATTTCCTCTCCTCAAATCGTCTTTCGTCGCATCCAATATGGTCCATCCTGGTCTTGTGACGAAGAACCCTAGCGGCGTTGGGCCTTCTCTTCCGCCCGGGAGGATGGGATTCTCGTCCATGTTGAGCGTTTATCCGTGGTCTTCAAAGCTATTGCTCACTCGAACGCAGCTAGTGACTCCATCGCATTTGCAACAGGAATGTACTCGTGTCGCTCCTTCCATTCTACAGGTTGGAACCCTAAATTTCCTGTCCTTTTAAGTCTTGGAAACTCTCCTTTCTTTGCTAAGTTTTAAAAAAAGACTTTCTCATGCTGTTGTCTTTTGTTTAGCGCGAGAAGTTCGTCTGCGAAAATAATTTCTCCTGCAATTAGTTCAAAACTATCCAGTCAGGGAACTGCTGCACTGCTCAATAAATGTGAAACCTCTCCTTCACAGTGATTTACCATGCAATCAAATTTGCTATTCATTCATGAATGTTTGAAATGTTATATGGTATCTGTCTTCTGCTTCTTTTTATTAAAAAAAAGAAAAAGTTATTGGTTTTTCTGTATGATATATCTATAGCAATGCAGTTCATATGATTGATTTGGTTCTGTTCTATAGTTCTACATGTTCATGACCATTCTGTTCTCCTGAATTAGGTTTAGGTAATGGAGTCTAAGGATTGTTGCAGGATCATGCAAAGTACTGTTAATGCCTGAATTGCATTTATGGTATATGATAACAGGGTTAGGGAATGCTTTCTACATAGTCTAATTAGTTTTGCACGATCATGCAAAGTAATATTAATGCTTGAATTTTCATTTATGGTTATATGATAGAAGGATCAGGGAATGCTTTCTCTGTCTGTCTGTGTGCAGTTCCAGCAAAGGCAGGCATTTGCCACAAAACTGAAGAAGACAAAAATAAAGGCCTATTCGTGAGAGTTTTTGATCACTTTGCCTGTTGATTGTTACAGTTGGTTTTATTTTGGCTCTTCTGTGAGAACAGGTTTCCTAATTTTCTTCATACATTGATCTTGGTACTCATTTAAATGTTTGAAGTTCTTCACATCAGGCTATTGCTCAATTATCTTTTGGCTGGCTGTTGAATTCAGGGCAGAGTTTTAGCAATTGTTCTTCTGAGGAGTAATTCTACTGGTTGTAGGTCATATAAAAAACGCTTCAGAGCACTAGCAAATGGGCTTTACAAGCGATGGAGGTCTGGCAAGAGGCACAATGCCCATTCCAAGGTATGGACGTAGTTGATGACCACTACTTCCTTGAGACTTTCCAAGAAGCCAGGAACAGGATTTGGGCATTTACATCAAGTTTCATCTTGAGGGTAGAGTTCTGAAAGTCTTGCTGTCAAGACTTTGGAACCACTCTCCTAAATATCATAAATGATCGGCCTCATGTCTATAAGCTGATTTTTTTTTTCATTGACAGAAACATTTCCAGTTTCCTGATGGTGGTTTAATGCTTCTACTTGTTGCAGACCAATAAGCAAAAGCGACAGCTTAGGCGACCATCAGTTGCTCCCCATGCACTTGCCACAGTTATGAAGAAGCTGAATTTTCTTGGTTAATATCCCATACTGAAGGCTTCCATTAAAGGTTTACTACTTGGTGACGTGTACAGTAAACCATTCAATCTGTTTGTGATGTTGAAAAGCACTGTTGTGATAACTGTTGACTTTGACATGATGTAGTTCTTTGGCCCTCTGGTCCACTTCATTTTTGAGCCATATTCTTGGTGCCTTGGATAGCTGGAGAGCAAAGCTGTTTCTTTTATTCTTTTCTGGAGAGTTTCTAGGTTCAACTTTGCCAAATATACTGCTCAATATTTTTGTGGTTGCATTCTGATTTTGTCTCTTTGAAAGAAGATATGTCAAGCAGATCCTCGCATCTTAACAACAAGTCCCAACAGAATTCACACCAGTAGCATGAACTCAACTGAGCAAACATCATCTAGGAGACAGCAGGGACTAGCTAACATAGACAACTGACAATATAAGCAAGAAGACAGGAAAACAAATACAGCAGATGGAGGAGGGCACCAAAGCTAGAGGTACAGGAAGTACCACAACTGGAGACTGCTATGCCCATCTTTGCTGGTATAAGTCACTAATCCTCACCTTGCTGAAACTTGTGAGCCCAGTTCTGTTGTCAGCAAGTTCTCCTCTTGATCTGTCCTGGTTACTGAACCAAACACTACATCTATACAACACAAGAAGACTTCCGTACTTGGTTACAAAGGATTCTGATTTCAGTGTACACACTTTACCACAGAGTTACTAACATGGAATGTCAGATTGTGGTATGACTAGAAATATGTTTCTGGTGATGGGTCAGAGGAGTCCTGCTAACATAAATCATCTAGACAGTGATGGGAACTTTTTACTTTTTTGGAAAGAAAATGAAATTGATGTGGGGAAAAGTGGGAGATTGGAATCAACCCTAAACCCTGCAAATCTAACTTAGAACCATTATTTGTTTACAAATACTGTTTAACTGTGGCAATTCCAGTTCATCTGATTTTCATCAATGTTATGAAAGGTATTCATGACATTCATCTTGGCCATTCCAAAGTAAATTGGAACAGTGATAATAAAAATGTCTCTTAATAGTACATATATTTTCATTGTCACTTATGGATTTTTTTACATTTGTTACACATCTCAATAGGACATTGAGTTTGCTTTTGTTTATAAGCAGGCCACTTTCCACCCATGCCTTTGGACAAAATCTAGTATGGTGCATGTTGAAGTCCTTGCAATAATTTCTGTTGTGCTATATTATGGGCACACAATAGAAATATTTGGTGTTATTTTGGTTGGGATGAAAACATATGTTCCAAGGTCCAAAATTATATGGTTAACAAGCAAAAGAACCACAATTTGTGAGTTAAAAAATTAACAAATCATGAACTTATTGTGTCCACCTTTGTTCTATGGAACATTTTACTTACACCCAAGTTATCAAGCAAGGCAACATTTTACAAACTCCTTAAACCCCAACCCTGTTTGCAACACTGATGATTTACCTGACGATCAACTAGGGCGACATCTGCACATGCTGAAAATTTCAGGAAAAAACTCAGGAGTCCAAAATTGTAGACAATATATTGCAAAATTGGCTGGACTTCAGTCCTCATCATAAGCAGAGGCGTCCAAATGTGTGTAGTTTTAGTTGTTAATGCATTGCTAGAGGCCAGAGGCATTCTTTGCAAAGTTGAGATTTCACTATTGCAAGTTCCCTTCCACTCTCAGGAATTGATCAAAGGGATTTCTAGTACCAGCATCATTCACATGTTAAGGACCTGTTACCTGATGAGCTTCAGAAAATAGTTTGCAATTGGTCCTGCTGGCCACAAGAAAATTCCTAGCTAATGTCCTAATGTATCACTGTTGACAAATAAAAAATTTTACATGTTTTATTTACTGAATCGTCCATCAATCTCAAACCTGTGCCACTCTGGCCAAAACATGCTCAGTGACTATCAAAACAGCTTCTTTTTCACAGGCATGAAAGGGTTTATCAAAGAGATATTACCTGAATACCCCTGAAGAATATAGACCTTTGCTGGCTCAAACATCTCATGCTCCTCATACTCATGATCCAAATTTTGTGAATCCAAATCCAAGAAATCTCTCAGCTTACAGGAAGGCTGCAGTAGGCAGCAGCTCTCAGGAACCCTGATATTTGCCAACCGTGCCCCATGCCGCATTTGCCACACCTGCTAGTCCCACCAACAAAATTAGCAGAATTGCAACAGACCACAGGTACAATAAAACTCTGGGACAAATATGGATAAGCTATGAAGATGAAGGGTTGATTAAGGACTAGGAATGAACAAATGCCAAACAGTTGAGAGTGATATTGCAGATGTTTAGGGACCTCCCAGGGTTGCAGATCTGAAATTCTCCATGATACTCATGGGCTAGCTAGCTGTGTCCGAAACATCATGCTTCTAGCAGAGAAATCTAAGTGGCAGACATGATGATTCACATAAAAGCATAAGCAGATAAAGAGGTAACACCAGCACCATTACGTTACTAGCTATAGCATGCTTTTCTAAGATTTCAGCTTTGGATCCTCCTAATTGGCAGCTGGTACAATTTTAATGTAACTCGAGAAGAGAAAACTAACACAACAACTCAACCCATCATATCTTCCCTCTACAAACCAGGGCCTTCACCTTTGTAAAAGCTTGCCAACTGCCTCCCTGGCCAACATCTAAAACACATGCATTTCAGTCATCCAAGCCCACATATGGCCAACATAGTTTCAATGCAGGGAGTTATAATGCACCTCAACAACACCCCTCCGTGGTGCATGGATGGCCAAGCATAAACGAAACTCCTGTCTCTTCTGTGATAGAAGATATGGGTGGTTTAGGTCCCCATAGCTAGCACTCCCATCCACAGGTGCCTCCAAAAATAGACAGTGGGCATCCCGGTAGCCCTGCACATTTTTGCAATGACCTTCTGTCAGAAATGAACAGAAGGTGCAATAACAGTGTTGAAATCATATGTCATTAAGGACCTCTGCAACCAATCTCAGAGGCAAATGTTAGCCCCTATGGCTTCACCTTCAAGCTATACTTTGCATCTTGAAGAGATCTAAGCATTTCCTATGAGGTGAAGACTTATAGCACATGCCTTCCAAATGCGCACCACCACAACAGCATGTACATCAACAAGCAGCACACGGCCTAATGAGTCAGCTACAGCAGCCAAGGAACCACCAGGTGCCACTGCCAGCCTCTCCCCTTTCCTCACAGGGTCCTTCAAACAAGTGACAAGTGATGCTGCAATCAACAGACATCATTCTCAGTTCTCCAAGCAAAAATCTGACTGCATCTACACCCTCATTAGGTGAAAATCTCTTACTCAATCCATTTGCATTCGTTTGACCTTTTGTGAGTCCTTACCACAGAACACAATTGGGGTCATAAAGGAACAAAACAAGAGGCCTTCTCCCTCACCAGACCAAACAATAAGAGTGACTTTTACCTCGTGAAAATGCCTGGGGGCTGACTTCAGTTGGTCTGTTGGACTCAGAATTCTCATCTCTTTGCCAAAATCTCTTAGTCAAAGACGCGATTTTTGTCACAGTGGCTGGCATCAAGTTGTCCATAATAACACCCACTAAGCTACTGTTCTTGTCTCCTGATACCCTGGTAAACACCACATTAAGTCACCAACTCTTCCATCAAAGTTACAACCTCAATAGGAGAACTGAAAATATCTTCATGCAATGCAAGTTACTGTATGCTACATCAGTCTCAACTGGATTTGCTTTGGTTAGACAGACTACTGACCCAGATTCACAGCAGGTACTTATCCAGTGACCAATATAGTGCAGGTCCTTCCATATTTGTGGTACCATCTCATATTTAGGATGTGACATAATGGAGGACAATAGCACATAGAATCCAATGCTTGATCAATCCCAAAAGTCAAGATGCTTTCTACATTCTAATTGGACCTAGAACTATGTAATTATTCTCTCAATTTCACCAGCACCTTGATTTGACATGCTCACCTGAAAGCTGCCAGTGTGGAATCAGGTCCTACAGTCAAAGCAGCATAGTGCCGTCTAGACTGCCATCAACAATAACTTCATCAACTGGAGGAGCTTATCCATTGAACCTGAAGGTTGTCTTAGAGAATGTACATGGTCACAGAACTATACATTCCACTTAAAGAACACATGGAAAAAGAAAGAAGAGGGTAAAATGCTCAGGAAAAATTAAAAAAAATAAATACACAGAAGTTGAGCACATTAGTCTTGCACATTTATTGCAACTGACGTCATTTCTGAATGCAGGAAAAAGGTCAAAACCTGTTGCTCCAAAAGAGGTGGTGGCATCAAACCCACAACAGCCCCATCAGCACAAACCAAACCTGCTGCTGCCTTGTTCACATTCCACATCAGAAAAGGAAGTCTATTTGGGGGTGGTTCACCATCCAACCCTTCTCCTCCAACTCTCCATCCTAGTAGCCCCTCCCCCTCCATCCCCTCTCTTTCCCGTAATTTCCTGTGCACCAACAACTTTACCCCTATAATGATCAGATTTTTGAAATGTGAAGCACTTGCTAAACGCAAGGGAGAGCTGGCATTCTAGACAACTGCCAAACTCATGGGGTCCCAGCTTCAATCCTGCATTTTTGACTTGCACTGAGCAATTGAGATGGTAAAGGAGCTAACCAAAAGATCACGAGTTTCAATGCGAGCAATTGCCTTGGGATATATGATGCAAAGATCCTCTGACGTGTCATTGCTCATGTGTCCCAATGGTTCACTTCGTACACGAAGCCGTAGAACTGGATCAGAATGGAAGTACTGGTCAAAAGAAGAGCAAGTCATCAGGCATATCCCTAACTGCAGTCACATCCAATGTCTTAAGACTCAGAAAATCCGAATTGGATCATTTTGCATTCTGGATCATATTCAGATTGGGTGCCTTTTCAAATTATCAACAAATTGTGAATTGAATCAACCTTGAATTGAGATGCTTTGTATTTTACATCTATCAGACCACATTTTGCAAATCCTAGAAGTATTAATAGCAATTACACATCCCTTCTACATTGAAGTTCATTGTTGAAGAAATTTGTAGAAGAAATTAGCACAAGAACTTTCAGGCATCTACTAGCTGCCAGTAACCTCAGAGGGCAGAGGAATAAAATTGCAGAACTGGGCATCAAAATATGTGATTACAATCCAATTCTGAAAGGAGGGCACCAAGAAAATTCTACAGAGGAACCAAGCTGAACAGAAGTATTCACATGGACACTAGACAAGGGGAGGCAAGATTAGGGTAGGAGTAAATAGCAGATTCTGCAACAATGAAAGATTTCAAGAAACCCTACTACAGCAGAAAACACACATCCAGAAACATGGGAGAGTATCAACTGGACAGAAGAGACATCATCAATTGAAGAAAGACTGATAAAAACACTGGTACATGATAAGGATTCTACAATCCAGGAGAGAAGTCCATTGATTCGCATATAATTGAGTCTAGGGTTTTGGAAACCCTAGATCAGCACATCGGTTGATCTCAAGAAAAAATCTTATGGTTCCTTGACTCTTTTTCTTCCCCCCCCCCTCACCCCGCCTTTGTTTCCAAAAGCTT